>Ga0209934_1000494_pt1 | contig 54149 bp, 55 predicted proteins | sample ThiBiot_750_plan_2_FD_183950 | JGI IMG/M metagenome (GOLD analysis project Ga0209934, IMG submission 183950) | Wastewater bioreactor microbial communities from Cape Town, South Africa - Thiocy_expt_750_plan (SPAdes) | ecosystem: Engineered > Bioreactor > Thiocyanate-remediating >...
AGACCCAAAAAGTCAGAAGATCAAGAAAATTATGAAAATAATAATGAATAGAATAATGGTTTTTTTTGTGAAATTAGTGGGGGCATTCTGATGCGAACTAGTGGAGGCATTCTAATGCGAAGTGACATATGGCCTCAGGGAACCCTTTTAGACCATCAATACAAGCAATAAGGATGTCTTCAACGCCACGTTGCTTTAAATCTGTAAGAACTGAAAGCCAGAACTTAGCTCCCTCATTTTCTGAGCTATAAAGACCAATCAGATCTTTTCTACCATCCATACCAACTCCCAGGATATTATAGATAGCCCTCGATTCAACAGTTCCATTCTGGCGAACCTTGATGTGCATACAGTCTAGGAATACAAAGGGATAAACAGCTTCAAGAGGCCTGCTACGCCACTCATTTACCGCTGGAAGCACGCTTTCTGTAATACGCGATATTTCTGTGGCAGAGATCTCCATTGCATACATTTCGCGTATAAACTCGCTTATCGCCCGTGTGCTCATTCCTTTGGCATACATGCTCAACACATGTCCCTCAAGCTGTTCAGTGATGATTAATTGTCTCTTAGGTACTACTTTAGGCTCGAACGTTCCCGATCTATCCCGACCTGTCTCCAGCTCAAAAGTTCCGGTATTGAGACCTCGGACTGTCTTTTTTGTCTTGCCATTTCGACGATTGCTATTGCCCGAAGCTTTCTCTTCGTTCAAGTGGTTTTCCAGTTCTCCATCCATCATCGATTCCAACAGATGCTTCATTAACGGCGCTAGGACGCCATCATTGGGAGATAAACTTTTACCTTCGTAAAGACCTTGCATAGCTTCTGCCTTGAAGCGTTCAAAGTCGAATGGGTCTTTTTCTTTCATGACCGTGTCGTTTGAATAATTGAATATAAATAATCTTATTGAATTATTCCTCTGACACAGTTTACGTTACAGTCTCTTATTATGCCTTAGAAGCATCTAAAGATGCTTTTCTAAATTCTTTTAGCAGTTTTTCAAGTTCTAAAGAGGTTTTACGAGCTCTTGTTCCTGCTGCTTTGTTTCCTTTGTCTGCCTGTAATTCAGCATCTACTTTTAACGCTTCAAATGAAGCATTGATTTTTTCGATTAGTTCTTTCATTATGATAATGGATTAAATTGTGATGCAAAAATAAAAAAATATGCTTAAAGCATTTTCATAGAGATTTCCCTACTTTGTAATTTAGTAAATGTATTTTTTTAAGATTAAAGCTCCACAATGTCCCCCAAACCCAAAGCTGTTGCTCAAGGCATAATTCACCGTTTTTGAAAACGCCTTACTACCTAAGGACAGATTTAATTCTTTTGGTATATTTTCATCAATTTCGGTCGTATTTATAGTTGGTGGAATTAAATCGGTTTTTACGCTTAAACAAGTTGAAATGGCTTCAATAGCACCTGTACCTCCCAATAAATGCCCAGTCATAGATTTTGAAGCACTTACCTGAATTTTATCAAGGTTTGATGAAAATAATTTCTCAATCGCTTTAATTTCTGATAAATCACCAAGTCCAGTCGATGTCGCATGTGCATTAACATAATCAATATTATTTGGATTTAAGTTGGCTTCTTTTATACCTTCCCTCATGGCCAAAAATGCCCCAGTTCCTTCGGGATGCGTTCCCGTAATGTGATAGGCATCTGAACTTTCTCCACCACCTACAATTTCCGCGTAAATTTTAGCTCCTCTTTTTATTGCCGAGCCTAAGCTTTCGACAATCAAAGCCCCGGCTCCTTCACCGACCACAAATCCATCACGGCTTGTATCAAAAGGCCTTGAAGCAGTACCGAAATTTTCATTATTGGTCGACATGGCCTTCATCGCGTTGAACCCGCCAATGGAAGATGCTGTTATGGGAGCTTCAGAACCGCCCGTAATAACGATATCCGCTTTGCCTAAACGGATGTAATTAAATGCCTGAATAATGCTTTGTGTAGAAGAAGCACAAGCGGTAACAGGGCAATAATTAACTCCCCTTAATCCGTAATTGATAGAAATTATACCAGACAAGCCATTAGAAATGATCTTGGTAATAAAAAATGGATTAAACTTTGGTTGAAAATTACCTTTTGCATAATCGATGACTTCATGCTCGAACGTTTCAAAGCCACCAATTCCACTGGAAAAAATGACACCTATCCGGTTTACATTCAATTTCGAAAAATCTAATTCTGCATCTTTTACAGCTTCATCTACGCAAATAAGTCCGTACTGCGTAAATCTGTCCATTTTTCTTGCTTCTTTCCGATCGAAGTAATCTAAAGCCTCATAATTCTTGATTTCACATGCAAATTTTGTCTTGAAATTTGTTGTGTCAAAACGCGTTATTTTGTCGGCACCAGAGTCTCCGTTAAGCAAGTTGTTCCAATATTCCATTGTGTTTTTTCCAATAGGAGTAATTGCTCCTAATCCTGTGATAACTACTCTTTCCATTTTTTTAATATTTACGCATATACCTACCGGTATATGCTTGTTCAAATTTTTTTATTTAAATTTTCAGACTATTAATTTCAGACTGTAAAAAATCGATGCTTTCCATCAATATTTCTGGTTTTTCAAGTGTTTTTGCTAGCAAAATACTTCCTTCAATCAGAGCAATTAACCGATATGCAAAAACACTCGCATCCAAATTTTTTATTTCATTTTTATTGGCACCATCTTCCAGTATGGAGACAATGGTCTTGTGCCAACTTTGGATTGATTTAGTGACCTCCATTTTTAGCAAATCATTTCCATCATCTGCGTCAACGGATGTATTCAAGATGGCACAACCTCCGTTTTGGAATATTGGCTTAAATTCCGTTTTGTAATGACCTAAGAATGCAATCATTTTTTCGGCTGAATGCTCTATTTGATTTATTTTGCCGAGTATTTTTTCAGATTGGAATTTGTAATTGTATCTAAAAGCTTCTACAGCAACCTCATTTTTGTCTTTGAAGTTTCCATAAATACTACCTTTTGTCAAGCCTGTTGCATCAGTCAAATCGGATAAATACGTCCCTGTATATCCCTTTTTGTTGAAAATTGAAGCTGTTTTTTCAATAATGTATTGTCGTGTTTTTTCTGATCTTACCATATTGCAAATATACCGTACGGTATTTGATTGTGCAAATTCATTATAATTTTTTTAATAGACTATTTGTCTCTTAAAATCTGGAACCTCTCAGATGATTGAAATTCTCGTTGCATATTACGCCAAATCCTACCTCTCAAAGCCAAATCCTACCACTTCTATAAAAACTTTGCCTTACTGCTCTAATTTTAGGATTTACGCAAAAATTCTAAATAAAATTTACCATGAGTACACTGCAAAAAGACTTGTCGTATTTCAGACTACGACTGCAAGAACACCTTAACAGCAGCTTCCCCGAAAAAGCAAGCGACCAGAAATTTATTGACCAACGATCTTCATGGGCAGCAAATGCTTATGAAGGAGCATTTCTTTCGGGCAACGCTATAGAGCAATGTAGTGAAATTGCCAATTACATATTATTTGAAGGCTTACATTTCTCCCGTTTCGACACCATTTTTCAAGTGGTTTGCAATGAGTTTGATGCTTTAATGGCAGATGAAGAATTGAAACCATTTGCCCTAAAAATGTTTCCCGTCTGCGAATCTGTTTTCTTGAAATATGAATTAACCGATGATTTCGCATACTGTCATGAGTTTGATGAGCTCTACACAGAAATAACCGGTACCATTTCAATCTGGATAGAGGAAAATGGGCTTCAGTAAACGTCTTCATCTCCAACAGAATATTGAAGCCTTACGTACTGCTTTTAAATTGGAGAAGGAACAGCGGCAAGCTACCGCAGGCGAAAGACTGCTAATGATGCATTATAGCGGATTTGGTGGTCTAAAGTTCGTATTGAACCCTATCTCCAGTGAAGTAGATATCAATCATTGGCGAAAAAACGAACATGATCTTTTTCCAATTACACAGGAATTACACCAACTATTAATGGAGAATTCCGTTGATGATAAACAGTACAGAAAATATGTGGACAGTATGAAAAGCTCTGTCCTAACAGCATTTTACACACCACCACAGGTTATAGATGCTATCTCATTTGCTCTGAAAGATAGTGGACTTAAAATACAGAATTTTCTGGAACCATCAGCAGGTATTGGTGCATTCATACAATCTTTTGCAGATAACGAAGAGACTAGGGTTACTGCCTATGAAAAAGATGTATTAACCGGGAAGATACTAAAACACCTCTATCCAGAAAGTAATATCCGTGTAAGTGGCTTTGAGGAAATTTCCGAAAAAGAACAGAACAGCTATGATGTAATCGCAAGTAATATTCCGTTTGGAGATACTGCTGTATTTGATTTATCCTATTCCCGAAGTAAAGATTATGCAAAAGTACAAGCAGCCAGAAGTATTCATAACTATTTCTTTTTGAAAGGGAATGATATGCTTCGGGAAGGAGGTTTACAGTTTTTCATTACCTCGCAAGGAGTATTAAATAGTCCTAAGAATGAGCCGATACGTAGAGCATTAATGGAAAACAACAATTTGGTGTCAGCTATCCGATTGCCAAATAACTTATTTACAGAGTATGCAGGCACAGAAGTAGGCTCTGATTTGATAATCCTACAAAAGAATACAATTAAGCAAAGCTTATCTGAAGCAGAAGAACTGTTTTGCCAAAGTCAACAGACTGTATACAATACACCAGGGAATGCATTATTTTATAATAACAGCAGGATTGTACATACTGAAAGTAAATTAGATACTGACCCTTACGGACAGCCCGCTTTGATCTATAAACACAATGATGGTGTAAATGGAATTGCTAAAGACCTAACACAAATGCTTTCTAAAGACTTTGGTAGGAATTTAAACTTAGCTTTATACAAAGGTGAACGAAATGAGGAGCCGGCAATAGAAATTCCCGTTACACCAATTTTTACACCTCCTATAATTGAATCAGCAATTACCCAACAGGAACAACAAAGAATTTCACCGCCACAAGAACTAAAACAGCTGAGTATTTTTGACTTATTTGGCAATGATGATGAGTCTATAACAGTAATTGCACCACCAAAGAAAACAGCCCAAAGTCAAAAGAAAAAGTTTAACAGAAACCGTACTCCGATTGGAAAGCAAACCAATCTTTTCAGTGGTGGTATGCAACAACCCTATGTACAGCCTGTTAACAATGAATCTATAAGTAAACCTAAAAACAATGAGCCAAGAGAGCTAATCGGAGATTTATTTTCGCAGGTAAACGAAAAAGATACTGTTGATAAGCTAGTTCTAAAAAACACACTTCCAGAGCCTGCTTTGTATAGTCAGGAAATACAAGCATTTCACCGTAATGACTGCCTTGTGGTAAACAATGGCTGGGTTGGTCATTTACAAAATGTTGACAAAGTTGACAAAACAGGTATATTCCATCCTTTGCAATTGACTTCTTCACAGAAAGCAAGAGCTGAAGCCTATATTGCTATAAGGGATACCTACATAGATCTTTATCAAAAGGAAGCAGAGAAACAAACCGAACATAACTCAGAAAGAGAAACCCTTAACTATTTGTATGATGCTTTTGTAAGAAAGTATGGTAACCTGAATAGTGCTGATAATATTAAGCTTATTAAAACGGATAGTGCGGGGAAAGAAGTACCGTATCTGGAACGTACAATTGGTGGAGTGATACATAAAGCCGATGTATTTAGTCATCCTGTTAGTTTTTCCATCTCTACACTGGCAACGGACAATCCAGAAGAAGCATTAGCAGCTTCATTAAACAAATACGGAACTGTAGATCTGGAATACATGTCTGAAATCAGCAGTATGTCTGCCGATGCTCTTAAAGAAGCCTTGAATGACCGTATTTATTACAATCCGTTAGCTAATGAATACGAAATAGCGGAACGTTGGATTGCAGGAAATGTGGTTGAAAAGGCACACGAACTTAGAAGCCATGTTGAAAATAATCCTGAGGATAAAGAAGCTGCACGAAGCTTAACTATATTGGAAGAATCCCGACCAAGAAGAATAGAGTTTGAAGAACTTGATTTTAATTTAGGTGAGCGATGGATACCGTCCGGAATCTACGCACGCTTTGCCTCACATCTTTTCGACACAGAAGTAAGAATACACTATTCAGATAGTTCAGATGATTTTTCCGTAACCTCTAAACAGGGCAATCAACATATTTGGGAAAAATATGCCGTAAAATCGGAAAGCAGAACATTTGATGGAATTGCGTTACTGAAACACGCTTTAGTAAACACGACACCCGATATTACTAAAAAAGTTACGATTGGAGATCAAGAGGTTAAAGTAAGGGATATGGAAGCCATACAAATGGCAAACAGTAAAATTGATGAAATAAGAACAGCCTTTACTGAATGGCTCCATGCTCAAAACGATGAGTTCAAAACACGACTTACAGATCAATATAATGATAAGTTCAATTGTTTTGTCCGCCCCAATTATGATGGAAGCCATCAGGATTTTCCTGGTCTGGATCGCAAGGCTTTGGGCATAAATGATCTTTATGGAAGTCAAAAGGATACCGTTTGGATGATTAAGCTGAATAACGGAGCCATCTGCGACCATGAAGTCGGTGCAGGAAAAACTTTAGTAATGTGTACAGCGGCACAGGAAATGAAACGACTGGGTTTGGCTCATAAGCCAATGATCATTGGTTTGAAAAGCAATGTTCATGAGATTGCAGAAGCCTATCGTACTGCATATCCGCATGCTAAAATCCTGTTTCCAGGGAAAGATGATTTTACACCTCAAAAACGCTTGCGAATCTTTGGCGATATAAAAAACAATGATTGGGATTGCGTGATATTGACGCATGATCAGTTTGGAATGATACCGCAATCGCCCGAAGTACAAAAGGAAATTCTTGAAATTGAACTGGATAATGTAGAACGAAATCTTGATGCTATGCAATCGCAAGGTGCTGAAGTAACAAGAGGTATGCTTGCAGGAGCTATCAAAAGGAAAGAAAACCTCGAAGTAAAACTTAAAACGCTGCAACACGATATTGAGAATAGAAAAGATGATATTGTAGATTTTAAAATGATGGGTATAGATCATCTGTTTATCGACGAAAGCCACCAGTTTAAGAACTTGATGTTTAATACCCGACATAGTCGTGTAGCAGGATTGGGAAATGTAGATGGTAGTCAGAAAGCCCTGAACTTATTGTTTGCTATACGTACTATTCAGGATCGTACCAATGCCGACATGGGAGCTACCTTTCTTTCGGGAACCACCATCAGTAACTCTTTAACGGAGTTGTATCTGTTATTCAAATATCTTAGACCAAGGGCATTAGAAAAACAAGGTATAAACTGTTTTGATGCATGGGCGGCTATTTATGCAAGAAAAACTACGGATTATGAATTTTCTGTAGCCAATAATATTGTGGCAAAGGAACGATTTCGTTATTTTATTAAAGTACCGGAGCTAGCTCAGTTCTATTCTGAAATTACAGATTATCGCACAGCAAAGGATATAGGGATTGACCGACCGGAGAAAAAGGAAATACTGTACAATATTCCACCTACACCAGACCAGGCAAAATTTATACAAAACCTGATGCAGTTTGCAAAATCCGGGGATGCTACCTTGCTTGGAAGACCGCCATTATCTAAAACGGAAGAAAAAGCAAAAATGCTCATTGCAACAGACTACGCACGTAAAATGTCGCTGGATATGCGTATGGTGAGTGGTGCTTATTATGATCATCCTGATAACAAGGCTTCGCACTGTGCCGATAATATCGCCAAATATTACCAAAAGTTTAATGCACAAAAAGGAACACAATTCGTTTTTTCTGATTTGGGGACCTACAAGTCCGGAGAGTGGAACGTGTATTCTGAAATCAAGAAAAAACTGGTAGAAACACATGGTATTCCTGCTCACGAAGTCCGTTTCATACAGGAAGCTAAAACAGATAATCAACGTAAGGAGCTGATTAAGGGAATGAATGAAGGTAAAATTCGGGTACTATTTGGCTCTACAAGTATGCTTGGAACAGGAGTCAACGCACAGAAGAGAGCTGTAGCTATACATCATTTAGATACACCCTGGAGACCTAGTGATCTTGCCCAAAGAGATGGTCGGGCAATTCGTAAAGGCAATGAAATAGCCAAGCATTTTGCCGATAATAAAGTGGATGTGGTCATCTATGCCGTAGAAAAATCACTGGACAGTTATAAGTTTAATCTATTGTTCAACAAACAACTATTCATAGACCAGCTAAAATCAAATAATCTCGGTAAGAGAACTATTGATGAAGGAAGTATGGATGAAAAGTCAGGAATGAATTTTTCTGAATACGTAGCAATTCTATCAGGAAATACTGACCTTTTAGACAAGGCGAAAGTAGAAAAGCAAATTGCAGGCTTGGAAAGTGAGAAACAGGCATTTAATAGGTCAAAATATAGTGCTAAATATAAACTTGAAGATTTCACAGCAGAGCTTAACAAAGCTCAGTCGCGACATGATCGTATGAGTCTTGATTGGAGTAATCTGCAACAACGTATTCAAAAGAACCAGGATGGTACGATTGTAAACGCTATTCAGCTCACAGGTCTTCCTGCTACTGCTACCATCAAGCAAATAGGTACTAACCTTAATGAATTAACAGATAAATCCCGAACAGGTGGAGATTATGAAGAAATCGGAAGTTTATATGGTTTTCAATTATTGGTAAAAACCGAAATGTCAGAAAAAGATGGAGTCGATATTCGAGTGAACCGTTTTTTTGTACAAGGCGAAGGAAATATAAAATATACATTCAATAATGGAATAATGGCGAAAGAGCCGGAAACTGCCTCAATGAATTTTTTGCGGGCACTGGAAAAACTACCATCCTATATCGCTAAAGAGCAAGAAAATATAACTGATTTTCAAAAAGATATTCCAATACTTCAGGGAGTAGTGGATGGTATATGGACAAAAGAATGTCGACTGAGCGAGCTTAAAACCGAACTTGCCGCAATCGACCGTAAGATTCAACTATCCATTACACCCCAATCAAATAAACAGGAAGATACTCAAAATGAGGCTAAGCTACCAGAATTAACTGCTTCAATGACAAAAAATATAAGTACTAAAAATACATTTTAGCGTAAATATAAATAAACTCTCACTTATCGTCCTGTTCATCCATTTTTTTGCTTAAAACATCTCTAAGAGAGTCTAGAAACTTGGTTTTGTTGATTTTCCTATTACGTAGTTCTAAATAAGTATGATAAAAATCACCGATATCTACATTAAACATTCTTGAAAACACTCTTGAGATCTGTTTGATATCAGCATGACCATAATCCAATACCCCCTGAGCTTGCAAGGCATAAATAAGTTCAACTAATGCAGCTTTACTTCCTGTCCAGTTCAAAGAATAGTGTGGACTTTTTGCACTTGAAATGTTTGAAAGCCCAAAAATTCTGTCTTCAATATATAGTTGGATAAGATCATTTGCTAAAATTTTTGCAACTTTATAATCATGGCTAGTACAGAATCTATGATCTGTCTCAAAATAATAACTATCTAAGCTTAGTTTGATATCATATTTCCCTCGCAAAAAATATTTATCATCTAGGTAAGTACTATTTGTTCTGTAATATTTGTAAAACTCAAGATTATTATCAAAATATAGCTTCAATTTTGTAATCTCATTTTTTAGATACTTTTTCGTTACCTTATCTCCACCATAAGGGATTTTAGCCTCAATCTTATAAATACCGTTGTAATAAATCAACTTAGCAACAAACTGCGGTTTTATCTTCTTAAAAAAGCAGATTTCTTCATTAGCATCTTTAAAACCCTTTTCAATGATAAACTCCTTTACCTCGTTGAGTTTTTTTTGTGCAATTTCAATTGCGTCTTCTGCAAGCAACATTGTTTTATCACATGATAAATCATTTAGGTGGTCATTTAGCTGCTGTAATTTTTCATAACAGTATTTTTTCATCTATTAAATTGTTGCGATTTTTGAGTTATGAAACTTAATATGATATTTATCCAATAGGCAATAGTCTACTAATGTTTTATACTCAACAGTTATTATCCTGTCTTAAAGACAGCAAATCATCTTCAAATTTTTTAGCATGTTCATATCCTATTTGATATATTTCATCCATATGTTTTGTGTCGAAAGTTGAAAACTTTCGAAGTTCTCCCGGCTGTATAAAGACGTCGCAGTAATTTGCTCCTTCTTTATCTATTTTTGAAGTAATTATTCGGATAATGCGGTCCATGATTTCACCATATCCCATATGTCCCCTTGCAATCTCAATAGAATTTACATCCACTCCAACACTCTTTCCGCATGTTGCATTTATGTGTTCAACAGGAAAATTATTTAGTATACCTCCATCGCATAATATAGTATCATTATGATAATTGACGGGGACAAAGACCATAGGGAAACAACATGAAGATTTAATTGCCAAACTTAGGCAGCCCTGATTGAACACCAACGACCGAGCATTACTCAAATCAGTAACAGAAACATATAATGGGACTTTGAGCTGCTCAAAACTGTTATGAGGGATATATTTGGTAATAATCCTTTCAAATATATCTGGACTGAACATTCCTCCATTACCTCGAAATAAATCTGTGTAATTGAAAAACTTTTCTGTTTTTGCAAATTTGAAAATCTCTGCAGGACTGTAGCCTTCCGCAATAAAGGCACCAATAAGTGCACCTGCGCTTGCACCTGAAATAGCATCAAATGAGATTCCTAACTCTTCCATACATTGGAGAACACCAAGGTGAGCTATTCCTCTAAACCCACCTCCTGAAAGTGTAATCCCAATTTTATTATTTACTATCATTATTCAATTCCCCTTCCTACTTATAGATTATAATTATTCGACATTATTAGTGTCTCTAGTCCGTAATTTTTGAGACTTTATCTGACTTAGGAATTACATTATAAATACCTTATACTCCCTGCTAGGTGTCGGTGGAACTAACATTGTTTTAACCCACGAGGGATCTAGCGCTTTGCCTTCACTGTCTAGGAAAGAGTTCGTAATTATTCTTGCCAAGTCTTCAGGATTGCCACCGATTAACGGCTTACCCTCAAAATAGAGCTCGTTATGTAGCTGAAAAAAAATATCTACAACCTGCTCCACAGAACAGTTGATCTTTATTTTTTTAGAATTTACTTTATCCATAATCTTTTATTTTTTGTTACTAAGAGCTTTTACTGACGTTCCGTCATCTTTTTTGATTGCTCAAATTCGTTCGAAAACCTAAAGCGATATTGGTACCACCAAGCTTACTGTCAAAGACATGAGAACGCCGTAGAGCATTGAAATGCTGTAATTCGATATACAATGCAAATTTTTTATTAACACGATATGATGCAAAACCACCCAATCTATAAGTCTCGTAAGCTTTTGTTTCCGAGCGCGTATTGATACTGGCAACACTTCCCTGAACCTCGGTAAAAGGGCTTGTGAGCCATAATAAACCAAACCCAGTAAAACCCCCAATTTCAATTCTGTCACCAATAACTGTATTTGATCCGATATCTACGAACGCACCGATTAAAGAGCGATTCCCCTTGTTTATAACGGAAAATCCATCGACTGATCTACTATTTGTAAAACTGTAAAGTGATATCTCATATACGGCTCTGAAGAATATACTCTTGTTGTACCGATATTGGAAGCCAGTCATCGTTCTTATACCAATATTACTATGCTTCATAAAATCTGAACGCGGGATGCTGAGTCCAAATGAAGTAGTAATCTCTATTTTATCTCTATAGCTGTTACTTATGGTGTCTTGAGAAAATACGTAGTTGCTAAAAAAAAACAAAAAAGCAATTATTATACAACACCTATTATTAGATGGGATCATTTTCCCAATGATTTAAATTATTACATACAATCATTTGACATTTAAAATTTATATTACTAAGTCTATAATTTCGTCCAAATTTCACTATGCCAAATAAATCCCCATTTAAGCTTAAATGTCAAACTCTTTCCATCACCATCACTGATAATCCACATACTTTGATATTCTTTATCGTCGTTTAGGTCAATTGAAGTTCCTTTATATTCACCTTTTGATGTTTCAAGTATGTTCTTAGCCACTACTTTTCCATTATTTAACTTTTCTTTCTGTTTGGGAGCTTCTAATTGTTTGATATTAAAACCTTTTCCTACTTTGTAGACTTCGACTATCATTTTATCTTTTGAAAGCCACTTTCCTGTAAATTTATCTTCCTTATTCTGCCCATAAGCTGAGCAGATAAGAAATAGAAATGCTGTCAAAAATATTACTGTAAAATTTACGCTCTTTTGCATGTTTTCATTTTTATTGATTAGTGAACCATTTAAAATTTATTAATATACCTAGTTTTCTTTGGTGTTCTTACTGAATAAGTTCTTGAACCACTGCTTGATTTTACCCCAATATTCTTTTCCAAGAAGTGCAATAGCTGATACAAAAAATACCTCGCCGACAATAACCACCGTTGTTGTCACAATTGCCTTATTAGGGATATCAGTAAATGGTATTATGGGTGCACCAACCCAGCATATGAGCGTGATGCCAAAGAATATAAAACCAAGTGTCTTTTTAAAATTGCTTTTATCCATTGTTGTATAATTTATCTTCCGGTTTCTCTAAGATAGAGGTATCTAGCAACTAGAAATCCCGTGTATGCTTCTGTGTACTGATCTCTGCTCTGTTGTAATAGTGACTGGGCATCAATAAGATCGCTTAATATGCTTAGCCCATTCTGATATTGGTCTTTATTTATTCGCACATTTTCCTCAGCTGTCTCAATGGCCTGTTTGGCCAATAGTAACTTATTGTAATTTTCATTTAATTTGTTCCAATAACTTTGGAACATCACAAATAGCTTTTGATCAGTATCTTTTTTCTCGTATTCTGCCCTGTCTATCTGAGTTTGCTTTTTACGGAGATTGTAAGAACCGCCCCACCAGTCTGAAATGGGAAGGGTTAAAGTTGCATGAACCATAGTAGACGGATTTCTATTTTTAAAAATATCATTGTATTGGTAATATCCAGCTCCAACACCAAAGTATGGAAGCAATTTACCACGTTCTATTTTCTTTTCCAGTTGTTTAGCTTCAATGTTTTTACTTAGGAGCTTGTGCATATTCGTATTTGTTACGGCCTGGTTATGATCCACAAGGAGAGTAACGGGATTGGAAATATACTCTTGATCCTTGGTTTCTATTTCGAATTGACCACCATCTACATTCATTAACTGTGCAAGCTGAATTTTTAATAAACTGATACCGTTTTCTAGTTCTACACTAGCTGTCTTTATCTCGTTCTGTTTCAACTGTACCTGCAATAAATCGTTTCTATTTGTAACGCCTGCATCTACAGCAACTTTAACGTCGCTGAAAAGATTATCAGCTAGATTTTTCATTACATCAATAGTTTTGCGTTTCTCATATAGGGATACTAATGTCCAATAGTATTGTTCTACGTTTACTAGTAAATTCTTTTCAGCTTCCTGAGTCTGATATTTACTGACATCTTCGCCTAACTCTGCTAATTTATTTCCATAATAAATCTGTCCTCCTGTAAAAACGGGCTGTTCTAAAGATATACCTAGCATATAGCCATTTTTCCTGTCCCTTACATTGGGCATTCCCGGAAAACTTGAACCAAGCATGTTTATCATTTCTGCGGATTCTTTGCCAATCATTCCTTCTTTAAGATGATAACCTAATCCGAAGGCACTTACTTTTGGAAAATAATTGGTAAAAGCTTCCTTTTTAGTTAAAGATGCTTCCTCCATAGACAAACGATCAGCTTTTAGCGCATTGTTATTCTTTAACGTGAGTTCTTTGCACTGTTCCAGCGTATATGTAGTCTGTGCTGAAGCAGCACTTGTAGCCAAAAAAAGAAGGGCAAAAAATATATAGTGAAGAGATTTCATTATTTTACGATTTTAGTATCCTGTTTTCTGTAAACGAGCCAATAAGAAACAGGCAGGATTGTTAATATAAAGACCATGGAGAATAGTGCTCCGAAACAGATGATAGCTGCCATTGGTCCCCAGAGAGGGCTTCCAACAACCAACATCGTAATTACACCAACTGAAGCGGCTACCGAAGTCAATACAATTGGCCTCATCCTTCTTTTTCCAGCTTCCAATGCAGCTTCTTTTACTGTCATTTTCTCGTTTTTTCTAAGCTTATCAGCATAGTCAAAAAGGATAATACCATTCCTCATTACAATACCGATTAGACATACGAATCCCAGAACTGAAGTCATTCCGAATTCAAATCCGGTTACCCATATTCCAAATGCGGCACCGAAAAAACAGAGTACGGTTGATGCCAGCGTCAGGTTGGCCAGACTGATTTTCTTGTAGTGAAAAACAAGTACAAAATAGATGATGAATATGGCTATCAACAGAGCAATAAGCGTTTGCGGAACTGACTCTTCATTTGATTCTGAAACACCACCATATTTAACTTCAACATTCTTATAGTCATCTTTTTTAAGAAGGGAATCTACCAAGGTACTTACCTTAGGAAATATATCATTTGGATTTACATTTCGCTTAAGATCGGCAAGTACAGACATCGTATAAATGCCATTGCGTGTGTTTATCTGTCCATCTCTCCAAGCAGGCGAAACTTCGGCAACTTGATTCAACGGTACAGATACACCAGCCATGTTTGGCACATATATATCACCTAAACGATTAAGTTGCCTTAGGCTGTCTACTTCACCTCTCAACGTGATATTCATCTTGTAGTCATCCTCCCAAACATTTGTTATATCAAAGCCTTTATTAATCACACCAAGTTCCTGTGCCACAGAATTGTTAGAGATTCCCTGACGATTAGCAAGTTGTTGGTCTATATTTATCTGTACCGACGACGATGGATTTTCTGCATCGTTATGTACCCAAAGGAATTCATCCATTTTAGATAAATCACGGATCAGCTCTTTAGACATGGATTTCAATGTGGTTTCATCGGCACCTGTCAATCTTACTTCTATAGGATAGCGTACTACCTCATTATCTAGCTGCTTAAAGAAAACATAAGCTCTCGGGAAATGAAAGGCATATTTGTCTGCATATTCATTCAGTATTTCTTCTGTAGCTTTATTTGATTTGGTGTTAACAATAAATTGAGCGTAGTTTTTCGAAGGCATATTGGGTGAATAACCTGAATGGAAACGAGGGGAGCTTGCTCCGATAAAAGAAGTAATGGATAGTACCCTATCATCTTTTTTCAAGACTTTTTCCAGACTGTCAGCCACTTTTTCGGTTTGAACCAAAGAATTGCCCTGTGGAAGATAAATTTCTACTGCAAATAGATCACGTTCAGCAATAGGCATCATTCTCATCTTGGCATTTCCCAGCATTAACATAGCCAACACCACAGAAGTAATTAAGATAGATAGGGTTAATACCGGACGTTTAAAGAATACCGGAAGAAGCTTATCATAACCTGACTGAATTCGGTCAAGAAAACTTTTCTTGGTGTCTTCCTTATCTTTATGCAAACCTTTTTTTATCAGGATATACTGCATAAAAGGAATGATAAACAAGGCTACTGCAAGAGAAACAAAGAGTGTGATTGTAAGCGTCCACGGGTAAGAAAACATAAAGTCTTTATTCGGTCCTTTCAGTGTGATAAGAAAGGGGAAGAACGTAACGCTAATGATAAGTGTTGCAGAAACCAGAGATTTGAAATACTCTCCCGCACCTGCAATTGATGCATGCCAGCGGGACATGCCCTCATCAAGATGCTCAATGTAGCTATCTACTATAACGATACAGTCATCTACGATAAGACCGAGTACAACTATGAGTGCTGCAAACGTAACAACATTTAATTCGAAACCTGCTGCATACATAATTCCCAATGAGATAAAAATCGTAATGGGAATAGAAGTAGCTGCTACTGCTGCAACACGTACGGGCATAAAAAATACAGTAACAAGTACAACCGAGATTATGGCTATAAGCATCTCGATCAGAAACTCATCGACTGATTTTTGTACAACTTTTGATTGATCGACAATGGTACTGATTTTAACATCGGAAGGAAGTTTGGCTCCTTCCTCTAAAAGGATGGAGTTTAATTCCTTTCCGAAACGGGTAATATCATTCCCTGTCTGCATTTCGACAGACATCAACAAGCACTTTTTTCCGTTATTCTTGATAAAATTATCTGGTGTAGGATATTCTCTCACAATATTCGCTACATCCTTTAACCGAAGTATATCCGTTTGTCCATCACCCCTGATAATTTGATTGGCAATGTTCTGTTCGGTCTGATTCGCAGTATTTAGATAGATTGGGACTGACATATCTCCGTTATCTATATCACCTGCATACCCTTTCAGTCCTTGTGTATAGAGTACTTCTCCGATTTCCTGAACCTGAATGCCATTTTTTGCCATTTTTCCTTTATCTAGATAGATGGCTATCCTTTCTTTCTGCTCTCCTGATTTTGTCAACTTTGAAACTTCGGGTACCTGTCTTAGTCTCGATTCTATTTTCTCCAAATAGCCTTCAAGCTGTCGGTAAGTTTTACTTTCGGACTCGACTGAAAACAGTAAAGCTGAAGTTTCACCGAACTCTGAATCTACTACCAGCGCCAATACCTCGGGAGGCAGTTCCTGTTTAAGTTCATTTAAGCCGTGTCTTATTTTTGCCCATACCTCATCCTTGTTTTTTACATAATCATTCAAGGTAATGTAAACGTAAACAATACCGTCTTTAGACTGTGAATAGGTAGCCTTTCTTTTTACTTCTTTATATTTGAAAAGATGTTCTTCCAAAGGTTTGGTCAGTTGTTTTGCGACCTGTTCTGAATTAGCTCCGGGGTATATTCCCGCAATAATCCCCTGATTTATATTTACAGTTGGATATTCTTGTTTGGGCATATAGAGAAGCCCACCAATTCCCGCTAGTAGAAGTAACGCCGTTACTAAAAAGACAACTTTATGGTAACGCATAGCCCATGCTACTGCTTTAATATTATTTGCCATTTCTTATAGTTCAAGTTTTTAGTTAACGATAACTTTAGATCCTTCAAAGATTTTTTGAAAACCTTCGGTAACAATCCGGTCTCCTTCTCCAATACCTTCTAAGACAACCACGCCATCTGAAGTCAGTTCTCCTATTTTCACTGTTTGTTTTGACACAGTATTGTCTTTACTGACCTTCCACACATACCGTTCATTCCTTGCAGAAATTTGAATTACAGAAATTGGAAGTGAATAGCCTGTCAAGTTATCCGATTTAAATGTAATGTTACAGTCCATCCCCGGAAGCAGTTCGTCGCTGCCATTTAGAATATCTACCTTAACCGTATATGCTCTGGAATATGGATTGGCCACAACTCCCTTCTCGATAATTTTTCCGGTATAAGTCTTATCCAGTGTCTTTAAGTAGATATTTGCATCATCACCGATTTTCAACTCTTTTATATCATTCTCGGGAACAGAAACTTTAACCCGTATTTTTTCTACTTTAAGTACTGTAAAAACCGGCATACCAGCAGCTACATTTGCACCCAGATCAATACCCTTGGTCCCGATTACTCCACTGTAAGGGGCATAGAGGTTACAGTCTTCTACATCCTTTAGAGCAAGAGACTCTGCAGCTTCTGCCTGTTCAAGAATAGATTGAGCTTCAATAATCTTGATCTCAGGTAAACTCTTGTTATCATAAATAATCTTAAGTCTCTGATAGGCATCCTTAGCTTGCTTTTTCTGGGACTTTGCTACCTCATAAGCCTTTTGGTAACGGCCTTTATCCAAAGTTGCTAAGAGTTGACCTGCATTGACCTTACTTCCTTCGGAAACAAGTATCTGCTTTACATTTCCAGCAACCTGAAAACTTAGCTGGGTCTGCGCAGACTCTTCGACGGAACCGATATACTTTCTCTGTCCGTCAATATCATTCAGTGCAATCAATACTGCCTTTACTGGAATCTGCTGTTCATTTTGGATTTCCTTTTCTTTGTTCTTACAGCTTGTAATGAGAAAAAGGATAAAAGAGGCGATTGCTAAATAGTTTCTAATTTTCATACCGATTAATTCAATATTTTAACATTGCAAAGTTCCGTTCTACAGCATATATTAAAAAGGTCACACATTCCTAATTTATAGTCAGATGGTACTATTTTTGGAATAATAGACGGATAAATTGAAAAAAATGGTTTATTTGTCTTAAAAGATAATGTGATGATGAAACAAAAAACTATTTACACCTTGGAAGTTTCACACCTGAATTTGGCGGATGATAATCTGAGGAACGATTTTGCGATATCAGATACAAGTGAAGATATTATTGGAATAACGCTCGAACATCCGGTAAAGATTAATTCCTTACTTGTTGGTATATGTATAAAAGGGAACGGTAATATGAAAGTCAACTTAAAATCTGTTCCGCTATCTGAAAGAGACGTCATAGCACTCTCTCCCGGCACTATCATCCAATATGTGCCAGAAGAAATAAGCAGTGATTTTATGATGAAATATATGTCAATATCTCTTGAGTTCGTCGCTGCTTTCGATGCTTCATATCTCTATCCCGATGCAAGACAGACGTCTTATTTTAAAGCCGATATTGAAGAATATAATATATTATTAAAGCTTTATGATAATCTGCTTGAAAAATATAATCGGAAAGATAATTTGTTCAGAAGACAGATCATACAGCATTCATTATTGTCAGGCATGTACGAGTTTGCGCTGATTGAAAAAAACCATACATATTTAAATACCGAAGGCCTGACAAAAAAGGAAAAACTAGTTTGGGAGTTCTATCAGCTCTTATTTAAACACTACAAGAATGAAAAAGACACATTGTTCTATGCCGAAAAGCTATTATTATCGACCAAATACTTATCGACGATCATAAAACAACAGACAGGAAAGACGGTCAACGAATGGGTCTTTGAATATATTATAGCGGAAGCAAAGGCTCTTATTAAATCTTCAAAAATTACCATTAAAGAATTGGCAGAACATTTTAACTATGCTGATGCCACATCATTTGGTAAATTCTTCAAAAAACAAGTAGGTATGACACCAAATGAATACAGAAAAAATTAATAAGGCTAATAGAAGGATATTAATAAAATGATAGTTGCCCCCCCAAATTGTGTTTTTAGTGGTCTATTACTATAGATAACCTAATTAAAAGAAAATGGAAAAAAAATGTATGATTATCGTGACAATTTTGCTTTTAGTAGTAATGGCTACTCCAATAAAAGCAATTGGGCAAATTGTTGTTGAGGAACAGTCAACTACTTACCTCTATAATGCAATAAAATCTGAAACAGATCCAATTAGCATTGAAAAAATGCTTGTTCAAATGGAAAAGCAGTCTGCATCGGAACCAAGAGATGCCATGATATTAGATGCTGGCCGATACATAGCCGCTAAAGCTTATGCCCACGCAGGAGATGCTCAGAAGGCAAACTACTGGATGAATAAGATTAATAATAAAAGTTGGAAGACAAGCAGTTTATCTACAGTTACTCGAGCTCTTATCGAAGCTGGGATGCTGAATGATGCTGAAGAACTTGTAAAGCCTTTTTTGGGTCAAACTGGATCAAACAACTTTCACTACGGTTTGATTCTCTATAAACGTAAGGAGTTTAAAGCTGCATTGGAGTATCTAAAGCCTAATAATGAAGACAAGTCTGATTTTTTAAGTGCAGATGCTGAAATTTATCCTTTCGCACTGATCGAAGCTGATAAACAGCTGGATGCTTTCAATGAAGTTAATAGATTACTGAAAATTTCGGCAAATAGAAGTGATAGATTCAAAGATGCTTCAAGAAAGTTATTTCAAAATAAATATGGTGACGAGATACGCTATGAATTTCTGCTCGATTCTATGGAAACTGTGGACCATAATAGCACATTGACAAAAATAGCAAAAATGGAGACTAACCAATTGGCTCCAGATTTTGAACTTAAAGATTTAAACGGAAAAAGCGTTTCGTTAAAAAGTCTAAAGGGTAAAATCGTTATCTTAGACTTTTGGGCTACTTGGTGCCAGCCTTGCATAGCCTCTTTCCCGGGTATGCAGAAGGCCGTAGATTACTACAAAAACGATGATAGCGTTGTTTTTATGTTTATTCATACCCAAGAAAAAAGCCCAAATGCTGCTGATGATGCTAAAAAGATGCTAATTGCAAGGGGAAACCGATTTGATGTTTACATGGATTTAAAGGACGAGGTTCTTGGAAAAAGCCCTGTTTCAGCTGCCTATAAAATTTCTGGACTTCCTGCTAAATTCTTTATTGACAAGAATGGTTTTATACGTTACAAAAACGTTGGTTATATAGGTGTGGATGAAGCTATACCTGAAATCAAAACCATTGTGGATAAATTAAAAGCGGAATAAGCAACACACAATTCACGCTGATATAGCGAAGTTAATGGGATTGAAATCGACAAAGATGTTCAATTGTTATTAGCATGTACGTATGACACCAAATTAATGTAAGTATTTCTAGTGATCAAATGTGTATAGGGTCTTGTATGCAATGTCTTTAAGTCAGAATCATTTTTAATAGGTCCTATTTAATTTTCAATAATACCAATAGAATTTTCACTTAATTAATCACCACTATCTATAAACAGTATGAGAATTTTAATTATAGAAGATGAAGACTTAAATGCTCGTCGCCTAAAAAGATTGTTAGAAGAATTGGAACCTAACTGTGAAATTTTGCAAATAATTGATACAGTTAAGGATGCAGTTTCCTGGTTAAATTTAAACAATTCACCAGATTTAATTACAATGGATATATGTTTGGCTGATGGGGTTAGTTTTTCCATATTCGATCAGTCAATTATTAAATGCCCGATAATATTTACAACTGCCTATGATGAATATACTTTTAGAGCATTTAGTAATAATAGTGTAAGTATAGAATACTTAATGAAACCCATTCAGAAGGACGAACTTGCTGCTAGCTTAAATAAAATTAAACTATACCTCGGAAAGGAGGATTTATTCCCTGTTTTTAATTCGAGAAATCTAAGAGGGGATTATAAATAATCACTTTGTGTATCGTAATTTTTTGCCTGATTGAAGTTGTTAAATATTTTAAAATATACCTCTTTTGTGTTCAGTATAAAAAAGTTTCTATTTTTTACAGATTTTGTATTTCCATCAGTCATAAAAATGAGGAATCACAAAAGAAATAGATTCGTCTAATGTCAAACCGTTTTCTATTAAAAAGGGAAAGAACAAAGTCATATAATAAAAATTTAAAAGCTACAGTAAATACCTCTATTTACTGTAGCTTGTTCTAAACAGAATAGTGCATCAATGATTCTAATAATTATTTATTCAGTATTATTAAAAGGTTGAAAAAAAGCTTAGTGAGCATTAACACTACTAAGAGAAGTGTAGTTTATCTATAGGTCTTTAAGTAAGTGCGTTAAATTAGAATCATTCTTGATTCGATCTATTTCATTTGCAATAATACCTATAACATCTTTCTTTACCTGCTTGTAATTAGCTTCAATTTGTTCTTTCATATTATCAGCTCCATGTGAATCGTTAAAAGATAAAATCTCTGGTATTTTTTTAAAAGCTTTGGTTTCGGCAGCAACTTTGTCGTTATCTACTACAATTTCAGAATGAAAAATCTTCTGTTCAATACGTTCGTCAAAATTGTCGGAAACAGCTCCCACGAACATTCCTTGTGTAAGTGTAGAAATCTTAGATGCAGGTATTAAGCTATCTAACTGTGTGGATATTGAAGTAGATTTATCATTCCTGTTAATTGTCAAGCTTTGACGTTTTTGCAACACTTTCCCGAAACGTTCCGAAAGATTTTTAGCAGTTTCTCCCACTACCTGACCACTAAAAATGTTACCGACAGTGTTCTGAATTACTTTAGCTTCTTTATCTCCATAATCACGGATTAATTGAGAATAGTCTTGAAAGCCTAAACATACTGCCACTTTATTACTTCTGGCCGTTGCAATCAGGTTATCCAATCCTCGAAAATAAATTGTCGGTAACTCATCGATGATGACAGAACTCTTTAACTGTCCTTTTTTATTAATGAGTTTCACAATTCTTGAATTATATAAACCCAATGCCGCTGAGTAAATATTTTGACGGTCTGGATTATTACCTACACATAAAATCTTAGGCTCCTTCGGATTGTTGATATCCAGAGAAAAGTCGTCACCGGTCATTACCCAATATAATTGTGGAGAAATCATTCTTGATAATGGGATTTTAGCAGAAGCAATCTGTCCTTGCAGTTGGTCTTGTGCTCCGCCCTGCCAAGCATCCATAAAGGGCGATAAATAATTTTCCAAATCAGGATAAGACGTCAGAATAGTGAATACATCAGAGTATTTTTTATTCAGTAATTCAATAGCGTGTGGAAAAGTGCAGTATTTGCCGCTGTCATAGATTTTCAGAAACCAGATGATTGCTGCCAGCAAAATAATTGGTGATTCAACGAAAAAATCCCCTTGCTTCTGGATCCAGCTTCTATTAAGATTCAACATAATCGTGTAAGCAGCTTCATAAGCATCAGAGATATCCGTCATAAAAACCGGGTTAAGTGGATTGCAACGATGACTTTTACGAGGATCATCAAAATTAATAACATAAAATTGAGGCTGTACCTTGTATTTATCTCGGTGTTTTAGTAAATGGTTATATGCAATAGTAGAAAGGTCGTCAAATTTAAAATCATAGATATACATTGAAAACCCTTTTTCTATATGCTGTCTAATATAATTATTTACAACTGCGTATGATTTGCCTGAACCTGGCGTGCCTAATACAATTGTTGCCCTGAAAGGATTCACTACGTTAATCCAGCCTTCATTCCACTTTCCCTTGTAATAAAATTTAGTAGGTAAGTTTACAGAATATTCGTTTTTCATCAGTTTGGTTTCTTGCTGAAAACTCTCATTCTCATTATTAAATACATCATCCATTAAATTCGTGCGGAGCAATCTGGTAATCCAGACACCCGCCTTCATCAAAGAAATGTAACCTAATGCTGTAGTAAAAATGTAGAGAGATGTACCTATAAAGGGAGACAGTTTTAGTAAAGGTGTATTGAGAAAAAACAGAATAAAACCAATTACCAAGGCGGTGTTTATTTTTGTCCATGTTATTTTTTCGTTCTTTACACCTTTGGTTCCAAGACAGCTTAATGCCAGCAATACCAATGCGAAAATTTTGGTGTAAAGGTTGTGAGCAAAAAGCCCCGCCGTTCGGTTAAAGTTGGCTAATATTTTGCCTATTATTTCTAATGTCCAGCCACGCTCCAAAAAGAAACCAAAGCAGAACCAGTAAAAGTGCATCAGTACAATGATGATACTGACCGCACGCATGAAAGCCATAATCTTGGCTAAACCTCTTAAATCGTCTTCTCCTTGCATAATTTGTAATGATTAAAATGACAGAGAGTGAATTTAGAGTCTGTTCGGGTTGGTTTTGGATAAACGGTAACCGATGGCGTTCGGTGGCATTGTTTGGTTTGATGTTTCTATTTACCTCTTTTTCGTTTCCTTTTCTTCTTCATTCTATTGGCAAATTCTTGTTCCTCGTAATCTTCGTCCTGTACATCGGGAAGCAGACTGCCCAACCCCTCTATCAGATCAGGCTCATTATAGGCAGGTTGTTCCTTGTTCAGAAAATCAAAAAGCTCGTGTGGTGTTTCGGACTCTTCCTTAGTATTATTCTGGGATGAGCGGCTTGAATGTGTTGTATTGTCATTTGTGGTTTGCTTCCTATTTTCTATTGCCTGTTCATCCCACCATTTATTAAATACATTAGCAGATAGATTTTTACCCAATTGCGAGCCGTTCCATACGGTACGGCTTTCGTGGTCTATAAAAGTCATTCCATAAATACGACCTTCATCATTCCTGCGGACAACGGTATTAATGCCCTGCTCCAATAGCTGCTTCTTAAAATCTGTTTCATTATTGGATGTATGCATACCAGCTTCAATAGTATTTTTAAGCACCTCTTTTGCAGGGTTGGTTTTCATATTTTCCTTTGATTTTTCAAAGTGTTTTTCAAGCTGGGTCATTCCTGCTTCTTTGCCAAACAGTGAAGACTTGAACGGATTACTTGCCTTTTGTCCATACTCATTTAAAGCAAAATACACTAAACCCTGTTTTGGTTGACCGTGTAATTCACCTTTAACTTCTTCGGAAGTTATATTAAAAAGAGAAAGTAAAGCGTTGTAAGCTCCTAGACTTTGGTACTGATAATATTTGGGCAAGTGGCGGGTAACGGATGCTATTTGGCTTTTTATATCTCCTTTGGTATAATCCACGGATTTAAAAATTCGGTCACTATTTGACTGGTATTGCTCTGTAGCGGGCTTCAAATCATATTGCTGTTCCAATTTCCTGCATACAGCCATTGAACGTGGATGATCATAACTGTCCGGTATTTTTGCACCGTTGAGTTGCACGCAGGTGGTTACGATATGTATATGGGTGCGTTCAATATCGGTATGCTTGAATACCACATACGGCTGATTGCCATAACCCATTTCTTGCATGTATTGCTCCGCTATATTTCTGAACTGCTCATCACTAACCTTATCCGCAGGGTCAGGATTCAGCGAAATGTGACGAACAGGCTTTTCTGTTTTGTTATTTGCCAGCAAATAAGGCTCGAAATAGCGGTTGAGAAAAGCGGTAGTGTAGTTGTCGTTCAGCACTTCGGGTATCTTATTCGTGAGCAAAACATGTCCATTTTCCTCGTGCACTTTAAGCAGATTGTAAGAAATTGCTCCGATCATGTTCGCACCTTTTCCAATTTTTGCTATCATTTTTCTTCGCTTTTGTATAGGTATTTTGTTTCAAACTCCTGCGTTAATTGGATAACTTGTTGACATAATGTCGCCATTTCTGCGGTTTGCTTTTCCAATTTAAAGAGATAAGCAGCGGCTTTCTTCTCTGAAAAATTGCGATAAAGTATCTTCACTATCTGGTTATAATTTATACCAACTGCTCTAAACTGGCTGTATAATTTGGTCAGTTGTGCATGGTAATCCATAGCAGCTACATCAATTTTAACCGTCTTAATCTCCCGTTGTAGTAAAAGAGAAATAATAAATTTTGCTTTGTTGCTTATACCTGACGCTTCAAAAAGCGACAGGAGTTTCGCATTCTCTTCGTCATTCAGACGAAAAACATGGCGGTGCGTGCTTGGGTTTAGCTTTGGCTTACGTCCGCCTTTGTTCTGTTTGTTGTTACTGTTCTCATTCATCACAAATCCATTTTAAAATTTTATAAAACCCCGACTTTGGAGGGTGTTTTTCGGCTCCCGGCAGGGCAAGTTGTTTTGGGGCACGAAATACGTTTCGAGTGCCTCAAAACATAACTTGCTCTATTCTGGTGAATAGAAAATCCGCCCTGCGGGACGGATTCTATTTAGTGGAAAAAGCAGCTTCATGCTGCTTCTTATTTTACCTTTCTTGATGGAATAGCATTCTATCAAACCGTCAGAAAAACCCCCTTTGCAAAGTAAAGGTTGATTTTATAAACTATTGATATATAGAATACTGCCAAAGTATTCCGTTAAAAGCCAAAGTGTACAACGCTTTAAAAACCACCTCTATTAATCGCTTTCTTTGTTTCAAGGTTCTACAGAAAGCTTTGAAAAAAACAGTAAAGAAAAAAGTAAAAAAAGAGATATGTATCTGTGCAAATCCTGTAAAAAATAAAAGCATAAAGTTTTAAAAATATAAAAACGCTAAAACGTAAAAGCGGTAAATAAGAAAAGCAGAAAAGAAAGTTTAACTGAAGTAAAGCATATTTCTACCTGCAAAACTTCACGGATTGAAATTTTACAATCAGGTTTCATGTGAATGAAAAAGGGAAAAACGACAAGCAATTACGCAAAAGGTAAAAAAGAAATATTAGAACAAAGAAAGGTACAAATGAAGGTTTTTGTTTGCCTGTACCGATTTAAAGAAAAGCATCAATAAATTTTTAAATAATGGAAACGACAAAGAAAACTTTAAAAATCAGCTTCTACACACAAAAGGGAGGTGTAGGCAAATCAACGATCACTACGCTGTTGGCTAGTGTGCTGCACTACCGTTTAGGTTACAACGTACTAGTAATGGATTGCGACTTTCCGCAACACAGTTTAACCAATATGCGTGCGAGGGATTTAAAAACGGTCATGGAAAATGACTATCACAAGAAAGCTGCTATGAAGCAGTTTCAGACTATCAATAAGAAGGCCTACACCATCGTCAAGAGCAAAGCGGAAAACGCATTGGAAAACGCATTTGAGCAGACAGAAAAATCGAAGGTAGAGCCGGATATTATCTTTTTCGACCTTCCTGGAACTGCAAATACAAAGGGAGTATTATCGACTTTAAAAACGATGGATTTTGTGTTTTCACCGATTACGGCAGATCGACTGGTGGTAGAAAGTACATTGGGCTTTACCAAGGCCTTTCTTCACTTACCAGAAACAGAAACCGGAAACAAAGATCTGGCAATATGGTTGTTTTGGAATCAAGTAGATGGTAGGGAAAAAACAGGTTTGTACGACGCATATCAAAATGTCATAGAGGAGTTGGGATTGCCAATTATGGAAACTCGCATTATGGACAGCAAGCGTTTCCGAAAAGAAACAGACGATACAGGAAATTATGTATTCCGTTCCAGTCTGCTCCCTGCCGAACCGCAATTGCTGAAAACCACCCGCATGGATGCTTTTGTGCAGGAATTTTTAAAAATTATTCACCTGTAAAACCGATGATGTATGGCAACAGATAACAAACGAAAAGACTTTGAGAAACCGGATGTTGATGAGGAATACCTGATGAACATCATGAGCGGTGACCAGCCTGTCCCTGACAAACCAATTCCCAAATCACAAGAGGAAATAAAAGAAAGCAAACCACGTGAGCGATCTCGTTCGACTTCTACCAAAAAAGTAGATTATGAAGAAACCTTTTTAGTCAATCGCTTTCCGTCAGGGCGTAACGGTAAAGTAGTCTATATCCGTCCTGAATATCATGAAAGATTAATCCGCATTGTTCAACTCACACGGGAAGATAAAACTACTCTTTATTCATATATAGATAGTATTCTTGAACATCATTTCAAGGAATTTGGTGATGATATTACCGACTATTTCAATGAAAGATATAAACCTATTATATAATAGTTTCATTATGAAAAATACAAAACAAAAAAAGAAAGCAACATTAAGAATAGATCAGTACAAAACTGAATTTCTTCAGTCGAAAGGCGTTAAGGCAAGAGATAGCAAAACAGCCTATATCAGTACAGAGTTTCACGAAAAGTTATCGCTTATCGTCTTTATGATGGGTGGAGGTAAACTGACTATTACTGATTACCTACACAATGTGCTGAAATACCATTTTGAGGATTTCGGAGAGGAACTCACAGCCATTTATAACGCAATCGACAAACCTAAATTATAGCTATGGAAACAGCAATTCTTATATCCCTATTAATTGTCATTGTCCTGCTGTTGCAGGACAAGGTGGTTATCAAAAGAAATCCAAAACAGGAGAAGCAAATTCCTAGTCAAAAGCGAGAATTTTTAGATATTATGGGAAAACCCAAGCCGATTGAACGCCTTTCTCCGCCAAAGAATACCACTAAAGGACAACTTGAAGATAAAGAGGAAAAACCTGATAATTTTGAAGAAGAAAGATCCCTAAAAGGGTTTGCTAAAGAAATTCCGCAGGAAGAGCTAGATGAAGTTTTTAATACCGAACCTGATTTGGAGGAAGAGGAAGAAGAATGGAACGGGTATGGAACTTATGAGGAAGAAAACGGTTTTGCCACAGGGGTTACCTTTGAAGAACTAAGTACCGTGGGGATGTTGCTCCAAAAAGAGAAATTGGAAACAGCTCAGAAGGAAACAGCGGTGGGAATAGTTCAGAAAATACAGGGAACCGATCTTTTTAGTCTACTGGAAAACTCAATGGAGGGTGCTGCACAGAAAATTGCAGCGTTGTTGGACAGTGGTGTTCCCGGTAAAGAAATGGACTCTGGTTCTTCCAATTTGCGGAAAAATAATATTAATGATTTTGACATTGGGGAGTTTGTATAGACTCTCCTTTGTGTTTTAAAACGTTAAGGTATGGAAAAAGAACTGAAAGAATTTGATATCCACGGAACAGTGTTTCTTGTGGATGTGAATAAATTAGAACTGAGAGAAAAAGAAGATGAAACGAATATTATTCGGTTTGATGAAATGGAATATTTAGGAAATGGATATCGTTTTGATTACGACGTTGAAAAGAATAGACTTTCATCGGGATGGGGAAATCACGAAGTAACCGTCACTATTCCCGAATTCTCCGTATTAGATCCTATTGGGATGGGGAATAAATATAAGCTATCATTAGATGTCATAAAGAAAAGGAACGACTATGATATCATGGTTGACCCCGTTGCTTATGACCTGCGTGTGAACAAAGGAATGCTGCCCACCATTGATATTGAAGGACACACTTTCTATGTAGATATAAGAATGGATAAACTTAGACCAAAAGATGACTTCCTCTCTAATGGAATTGCTTTTTCACACATAGAAGACTATTTTAATGATAGCTCTGGAACATATCTTATTCCCTACAATCCTAAGACAAGAGAAATGGGCGAAATTGACTATGAAAATATTACAGAAATTCCAAAAAATCTTGTTGTAATAGAATTTCCAAACGAGTTAAAACTGGATCCTATCGGATGGAATAGGCAACACGGATTTGATCTGAAAGATGGGTTAATGGAAGTAGGATTGCAAATGAGTTTTACAGCAAAAAAAGGAAAATGGGAAGACATTTATGTGCCTCAAAAAATCAAAGAGAATTTAGATAAAATTAAAAAAGAAAATAAGAACTCGAATACTCCTTATAATTCAGAAAGGAAAAAGGGTAGAAAAATGTGAGAATATTGTAAAAAGAACGAAACGTCAGCCATCAAAAGGCTGGCGTTTTTTTATACTCAATTTTCATACGAAAAGCCTTTGAAAGCCAAGTTATTCCACTGAACGACACTTTTTAAGAGTGCTTTGTTTTACGTCGCACATTTGTTCCGAAAGCCTGCAAGGTGCAGGAAATCGTAACAAATTAATTCGTTTTAAAGATGAAAAAACAAAGAAAAAAAGTGCTGCTGACAGGTGCGGCTTTGCTGTCAGCATTTGGGGTATTTGCACAGGGAAACGGTTCTGCGGGAATCAACGAAGCCACGCAAATGGTAACCTCTTATTTCGATCCCGCCACACAACTTATTTACGCCATTGGTGCCGTGGTCGGGTTAATCGGAGGTGTTAAAGTGTACAATAAATTCAGTAGTGGTGATTCTGATACAAGCAAGACTGCGGCATCATGGTTTGGAGCTTGTATCTTTTTGATCGTTGCTGCAACTATTCTTCGTTCATTCTTCCTTTAATCCTTTGCCTTATGAGTAAATACAATATTAATAAAGGCATTGGACGTACAGTCGAGTTCAAAGGATTGAAAGCACAGTATCTGTTCATTTTTGCAGGTGGCTTACTGGGTATGCTTGTTCTGGTGATGATACTGTATATGGCAGGCGTAAGTTCTTATGTGTGTCTATTTATTGGAGTTGGAGGAGGCTCTCTTATTGTCTGGCAGACATTCTCTCTGAACCAGAAGTATGGTGAATACGGATTAATGAAAGTGGGTGCCAATAAGAGGCATCCACGTTATATCATCTGCCGGAAACCCGTACATCGCTATTTAAAATTCACCTCTAAATCTGTCGGCTTATGAGAAATGTAGCAAAAGCCACTACGTTGGAAAGCAAGTTCCCATTATTGGCTGTGGAAAACAACTGCATCATCTCTAAAGATGCAGACATTACGGCTTGCTTTCGGGTACATTTGCCCGAACTGTTTACGGTTGCTTCCGTAGAATACGAAGCTATACATTCCGCATGGCACAAGGCGATCAAAACTTTACCGGATTTTACAGTCGTTCACAAACAAGATTGGTATATCAAAGAAAATTACGCTCCTGATATTGCAAAAGAAGATCAAAGCTTTTTAGCAAAATCGTATCAACAGCATTTTAACGAGCGTCCTTTTCTGAATCATTATTGTTACTTGTTTCTTACCAAGACCACTAAAGAACGTATGCGTATGCAAAGCAACTTTAGTTCACTTTGCAAGGGTGTGCTTATCCCTAAAGAAATAAGGGATAAGGAAATCATTCATCGCTTTATGGAAGCTGTGGCACAGTTTGAAAGGATAGTGAATGATAGCGATTTTGTAAAACTGGAACGTCTGAGCGAAGAGGATATCGTCGGAACGAGTGGCAAGCAAGGATTGCTGGAACAGTACCTCACCTTGTCAAGAGATGAGGGAAGGCCTTTACAGGACATTGCTTTGGGGTCTGAAGAAGTTCGTATAGGGAACAAAAGATTATGTTTACATACCTTATCTGATACGGATGATCTACCGGGAACAGTATCTGCTGATACGCGTTACGAAAAATTATCTACAGACCGAAGTGACTGTTTGTTGTCGTTCGCTTCTCCCGTTGGACTACTGTTAAGTTGTAATCACATCTATAATCAATACCTTTTCTTAGATAACAGCGAAGCAAACCTCCAAAAGTTCGAAAAGTCTGCAAGGAATATGCATTCACTGGCAAGGTATAGCCGTGCCAACCAGATTAACAAAGAATGGATAGAACGCTATCTCAATGAGGCTCATTCACATGGTCTGTCTTCCATTCGTGCACATTTCAATGTACTGGCATGGTCTGAGGATCCGATCGAACTAAAACAGATTAAGAATGATACCGGTAGTGCTCTGGCTTTGATGGAATGCAAACCAAGACACAATACTACTGATGTAGCAACTTTGTACTGGGCAGGAATGCCGGGCAATGCCGGGGATTTTCCTTCTGAAGAAAGTTTCTACACCTTCATAGAACCCGCGTTGTGTTTCTTCACAGAAGAAACAAATTACCAAAGTTCACCATCACCGTTCGGTATCAAGATGGCAGACAGGTTAACGGGAAAGCCAATCCATTTGGATATATCGGACTTGCCTATGAAAAAAGGTATCGTCACGAACAGAAACAAATTCATTTTGGGACCTTCAGGTTCGGGAAAATCTTTTTTTACAAACCACATGGTTCGTCAATACTATGAACAGGGGGCACATGTGCTGTTGGTTGACACAGGTAATTCCTATCAGGGATTATGTGAGCTGATCTATGGAAAAACCAAAGGTGAAGACGGTGTTTATTTCACTTATACCGAAGATAATCCTATTTCATTCAATCCATTCTTTACAGACGATGGCATATTCGATATTGAGAAGAGAGAAAGTATCAAAACCCTGATACTAACCTTATGGAAACGAGATGATGAGCCACCGACAAGAGCAGAAGAAGTAGCCTTGTCTAATGCGGTAAGCGGTTATATAGAGCGTATTAAGATCAATGATGAATATCCATCCTTTAATGGTTTTTACGAATATGTACAGAGAGACTACCGCAAAGTATTAGAAGAAAAGCAGGTTCGGGAAAAAGACTTTGACATAGCCAATTTCCTAAATGTTCTGGAACCTTACTACAAGGGAGGTGAATATGATTATCTGCTTAACTCAGACAAACAACTTGACTTGCTGACTAAACGCTTTATCGTATTTGAGATTGATGCTATAAAGGATCACAAAATTCTCTTTCCTATTGTCACGATTATCATCATGGAGGTTTTCATCAATAAGATGAGAAGGTTGAAAGGTATCCGTAAGCTCATCTTAATTGAAGAAGCTTGGAAGGCAATTGCAAAGGAAGGTATGGCTGAGTACATAAAGTATTTGTTTAAAACAGTCAGAAAGTTCTTTGGAGAGGCAATTGTAGTAACGCAGGAAGTGGACGACATCATCCAATCACCTATTGTGAAAGAATCCATTATCAATAATAGTGATTGTAAAATACTGCTCGATCAGCGAAAGTATATGAATAAATTTCATGACATCCAGGCGATGCTCGGGCTCACTGAAAAAGAAAAATCTCAGATCCTTTCTATCAATATGAACAACGACCCCAAACGCTTGTACAAAGAAGTCTGGATTGGATTGGGCGGAACGCACTCCGCCGTTTATGCTACAGAAGTAAGCATGCAGGAATATCTCGCATACACTACGGAAGAAACCGAAAAAATGGAGGTTATGCAGCTTGCTAAGGAACTCGACGGTAATGTAGAACTCGCTATAAAACGAATTGCTGAAGAGCGAAAATAGAAATCAGGTAATTATTAATCAATTAAAAATCAATAAAATGAAAAAAATCATGTTAATGGTGTTCACGGTAATTATACTGGCTGTTACACCTTCTGCCAAGGCACAATTTGTTGTCACTGACCCAGCTAACCTGGCTTCCGGCATTCTTAACAGTGCTAATGAAATCATACAAACATCTTCCACAGTTTCCAATGTGGTCAAAAATTTTAAGGAAGTAGAAAAGGTGTATAAACAAGGTAAGGAATATTACGACAAGTTGAAAGCGGTCAGTAATCTGGTAAAAGATGCGAGAAAGGTACAGCAAACTGTCTTACTTGTTGGAGACGTATCTGAAATGTATGTACAGAATTTCGGCAAGATGATGAACGATCCGAATTTCTCACAACAAGAATTGGCTGCTATCGCCAATGGTTATTCTGCACTATTGAATGAAAGCACGGAGCTACTGAAAGAATTGAAGCAGATTGTTTCCTCATCCAGTCTTTCATTAAACGATAAAGAACGTATGGATATCATCGACCGTGTTTATAAAGAAGTTAAAGAGTACCACAGCCTTGTACGGTACTATACCAGTAAAAATATTTCGGTCAGTTTTCTAAGAGCTAAAAAGAAAAATAATAGCAAAAGAGTACTTGAACTTTACGGAAATCCTGAACAAAAATACTGGTAAACTATGGAATTTAATAATCTTCATGAAGTTCTACGCTCATTGTATGATGAGATGGTACCTCTGTCCGCCGATATGGCGGCTGTAGCAAAAGGACTCGCCGGATTGGGGGCTCTGTTTTATGTAGCTCTCAAAGTATGGCAGGCACTCAGCCGTGCAGAGCCTATAGATGTATTCCCCTTACTACGTCCGTTTGCTTTGGGATTGTGCATTATGTTTTTTCCAACTATGGTTTTGGGAACTATCAATGCGGTACTCAGTCCCATAGTAAAGGGCACTCATGCTATACTGGAAAACCAGGTGCTTGACCTTAATGAGTTGCAAGCTCAGAAAGACCAATTGGAATACGAAGCTATGGTACGAAATCCCGAAACCGCCTATTTAGTTTCCAATGAGGAATTTGACAGGAAGCTTGAAGAATTGGGATGGTCACCCTCTGACATTGCTACGATGTCGGGAATGTATATGGAACGTGGTATGTATCAAATGAAAAAATGGATAAGGGATGCTTTTCGGGAATTTCTGGAAGTACTCTTTCAGGCAGCCGCTCTGGTCATAGATACCATACGGACGTTCTTTCTGATTGTCTTGTCCATTCTGGGACCAATAGCCTTTGCTATTTCTGTGTGGGATGGGTTTCAGAGTACGCTCACACAATGGCTCACACGGTATATCAGTGTGTATTTATGGTTACCTGTGGCTGATTTGTTCAGTTCTATGCTTGCCAAAATACAATCATTGATTCTTGAAAGAGATATAGAGATGCTTGCCGACCCAACCTATATCCCTGACACTTCAAATACGGTTTATATCATTTTTATGATTATCGGTATCGTAGGATACTTTACCGTTCCTACAGCCGCAGGCTGGATCATTCAGGCAGGAGGTGCCGGAAACTTTATGCGTAACGTGAACCAGACTGCTATGAAAACTGGAAATATTGCCGGTGCCGGTGCTGGTTCTACCGCAGGTAATATCGGAGGAAAATTAATGGGTAAATAATAAAATTTAAATCATTTGAAATGGAATTTAAAACATTAAGAAATATCGAAAACAGCTTTAAGCAGATAAGGCTGTATGCTATTGTCTTTGCGGTACTCTGCATTGGAGTTGTAGGATATGCCGTTTGGCAGTCCTACCGCTTTGCGGAGGAGCAACGACAAAAAGTCTATGTGTTGGATAACGGCAAATCACTCATGTTGGCACTCTCTCAGGACGCTTCTATAAACCGTCCGGTTGAAGCTCGTGAGCATATCCGTCGTTTTCACGAATTGTTCTTCACGCTCGCACCTGAAAAGAATGCTATTGAAAGCAATATGAAAAGAGCATTTAATCTTGCCGACAAATCGGCATTTGATTATTACAAGGATTTGTCCGAAAAAGGATATTACAACCGTATCATATCCGGTAACGTACAACAACGTACTGAAGTGGACAGCGTAATCTGCAACTTTGATACCTATCCGTATGCTGTTAAAACTTATGCAAAACAGTTCATTATCAGGTCAAGCAATGTGACAAGGCGTAACCTGGTTACATCCTGCTACTTGGTTAACTCCGTTCGCTCTGACAATAACCCACAAGGCTTTACAATAGAAAAATTTGCGGTGTTAGAAAACAAGGATATTGAAGTTATAGAACGCTGAAGATTAAGCACATGAAACACTTACTTGATTTAGACACGTTCGTGAAAACCCTTATTGATAAAGGATACTCTGGTTTTTTTCATACTGAAAGTTCTTATGCAGGCAAATTAAAGGATAGCATCAGTGAATTTTTGGAGGCTTGGGGCAAAGGCAAAGAAGCACCATTAGTAGCAAGCCATTTGCATCTATCTACATATCTCGAATGGAATGGTGAAAACAAGCCAAAGATTGAATGTGATATGTGGGTAAAATACGAGAATGGGAAATTTGATTTACAGGAAACGGAAATGTATGTAAGAAGAATAGATCCTTATGGACAACTATTGAAGCAATCTAAGCTAACCAACTTTACAACAAGCTCGTTTCCCATGATAAAAGAAGCCATTTCCCAGGTGACTGAAAAACCTAAAGAACATATCTCTTCCTGCAAAAGAGGGTTCAGAATGTAATAACCTCAAATAATTAAAGTATGAAAAAACTAAGGGAAAGATTGGATAATTGGTTTAACAAACTTGATGAACGTTGGCGGTCGTTGCCTGTAAAGAGACAACATAAATATACGCTGCTTTTTTTTATGGGCTATCTGCTTTTAACGGTTATCGTCATCGCAAAAGTTTGGTCCGACACCTCTAAGCCTAATCCCACTATAGAGATCAGACATATCGAAAATCCAGTTATACAGAAAAAGAAATCCGAGACGGGAGGATTGGATTCATTGTCAAACATTTTAAAAGAAAAGTTTTATGAAAGAAAATGGAAATAAAAAATTGGGAGTTCGGGTTACGGAAGGTACCCCGAATGAAAACCCTGATGTATTGCAGGACAATGCACAGAATAAGACTGAAAAGTTGAAGAAACCAATCATATTTGGTTTGATGGGAATCGTGTTTGTTGGCTGTATGTGGCTCATATTTAAACCATCAGAAGATAAAAACAAGATAGAGGATATTGGTTTAAACGATGCTGTACCACAGGCTACGGATGCAGGTTTACAGTCGGACAAACAGAAAGCTTATGAGCTGGAAATGTTGGAGCAGAAAAATCAGGAAAAGCGTAATGGGTTGACCACATTAGCTGATTATTGGAATACAGATTCAGCAAACTCCATGGAACCAGATCTTTCTGAAGAGGCACAGGGAAATACGGGTTTATTCAGTGGTAATCAACGTAGAGGAAGTAATCCTGCACTAAATAGTTATCAAAATGCTCAAAGCGTTCTCGGTTCGTTCTATAATGAACCCAACTATGAAACACAGGAACTTCGCAAACAATTAGACGAACTGAAACAGCAATTAGCAGAAAAAGACGTGGTGGCACCCGATCCGGTCGAAACCCAATTGGCACTTATGGAAAAGTCCTACCAGATGGCTGCGAAGTATCTACCGACCAATACTCCCTCTCAGCCTACAACTGTCGTTCCCGGTTCTGAACTTCCGACAACAATACCTGCATCATCATCTACTACTCAAAAAGAACATTTTGTAGCATTTACACCTGTCAAAAAAAGTGCTGTGTCAGCATTGTACAGAGAGCCAACAGATAGTGCATTTCTGGCAAATTGGAGTGAAACCCGAAATCGAGGATTTTACACCGCAGGTGTTTCAGAGCAGGTAATACAGCCAAAAAACAGTATTCGTGCTGTAGTACAGGAAACACAGGTAGTAACCGGAGAAACTGGTGTTCGTGTTCGCATATTAGAAGATGCGAAAACTCCGAACCGTACCATTCCAAAAGGAACGGTGTTAACGGCTACTGCAAAATTCCTAAATGGAAGATTGCAATTAAAGGTGACTTCAGTAGAACTGGAAGGAAACATTATCCCTGTAGATATCACCATATACGATATTGATGGTCAACAGGGACTATATGTACCTTATTCTCCTGAAATGAATGCCCTGACGGAAATAGCAGCTAACATGAGCCAGACTTCAGGTACGAGTATTATGATGACACGTTCGGCAGGTCAGCAGGTAGCAGGCGATTTGAGTCGTGGTGTGGTACAAGGAGTTTCCGGTTATTTCTCTAAGAAAGTCAGGACGCCTAAAGTAACGTTGAAGGCTGGACATCAGGTGTTTCTTGTGTCTAAAAGCTAATAAATCAAAAAATATAAAGATTAAAATATGAAAACGATAATTAAAAGTATGCTGATGTTAACCTGTTTGGTTGGACTGATCGGCAAAAGCCAGGCACAAAATGCCAATAACACATCCAAATTAGCAATGGGTAAAGTAGAACCTTATCAAATGGAAGTAACCTATACTAAAACCTCGCATTTGATATTTCCAGCGGCTATTCGTTACGTGGATTTGGGAAGCGAGTATCTGATAGCGGGTAAAGCAGAAGATGCCGAAAATGTATTGCGTATAAAGGCTACCGTACGTGATTTTGAAGAAGAAACGAATTTTTCGGTGATTACCGAAGACGGCCGTTTCTACAACTTCAATGTCTTTTATAGTTCATACCCATCGTCATTAAATTATGACTTGTTGACCATGCAGAAACAACTTAGCCGGGAAAATGAAAATGATGTATTATTTGAAGAGTTGGGTAAGAACTCTCCATCATTGGCGGGGTTGCTGTTGGAAACTATTTACAATAAGGACAAGAGGATCATCAAACATATCGGGTCAAAAAGCTACGGCATACAGTTTTTGTTGAAAGGGGTTTATATCCATAATGGTAAGTTTTATTTCCATACTGAACTACGAAATAAGAGTAATGTTCCGTTTCAGATTGATTTTGTGAATTTCAAAATTGTGGATAAGAAGATTGCAAAACGTACCGTAATACAAGAAAAACCAATGAAGCCACTACGCATATACAAGCCTCTTGACGAAATTATTGGTAATACTACGGAGCAAAACGTATTCCTATTGGATCAGTTTACAATTACGGATGATAAAGTGCTATTGATTGAGATTTTCGAGAAAAACGGAGGCAGACATCAGGTTTTGCAAATAGAAAATTCCGATCTGGTAAATGCAAGACTTATCAATACGATGCATCTCAAAATTAACTAATCAAAAAAATAAGGCAATGAAATATTATATATATACAGTGATATTGATACTTATCGGTATCACATCGGCAAACGCACAGCGGATGGTACCCAAACAAAAAGCACTTGAAGTAAGTGCTGGAATATTATCAGATGATAAAATTGGAAATGACTACTATATAAATCTGGCAATGACAGTAAACGGTAAAAACGGAAATTACTGGCTATGGGCACTGGAATATAACCATGAATATTCTAATTACAAAGAGCTTGAAATACCTGTTGAGACCTATATGGCCGAAGGAGGATACAGTCTTCGGCTGTTGGGAAACTTCCGAAAAAGTATCAACCTAAACGCAACACTCAACGGAGTTATTGGCTACGAAACATTTAACCGTGGAAAGGAAATGCTTTTTGATGGAGCCGAAATACTGAACGAAGAAAGTTTTGTCTATGGAGCCGGAGGACGTTTGTCTTTGGAAACCTATTTGTCCGATCGCTTTGTATTACTGATACAAGGTCGTACTAAAGTGCTTTGGAATACATCAAGGGACCAGTTCCGACCATCAGCGGGAATTGGATTAAGGTTTAACTTTTAAAACATAAAACTATGATAGTAATTTTCAATAAATTCAGAATAGGATTGTTTCCACTTCATATTTTGCTGGCAATCCTGATAGGATCAATAACTTTGAGCTCCTGCGATAAAGAAGAGCTGGAAATACAACAAGATTATCCATTTGACGTAAATGTAATGCCAGTTCCTTCTGAAGTAGCGAATGGTCAAACTGTGGAAATCCGTGTTACAATACAGCGTACAGGAAATTACAGAAATAACGCTTACTACATTCGGTATTTTCAGTTTGACGGACAGGGGGCACTTCGTTACTACAATGAACCGCCTTATATGCCTAATGATTTGTACCAATTACCACAAACGCAGTTTCGGTTGTATTATACTTCAGCCTCGACGGTATCCCAATCTTTCGATATATGGATATCTGACAGCTTTGGAAACGAAAAACAGATAAGTTTTCAGTTTAATAGTAGTGATTAAAGGGTTTGTTAACTATTCAATTTACAACGACTTACCTTTCGGTAGGTCGTTTTTTATTTACTGTTAATTTGTATATGGTTTCATCAATATTTGCTAAATTTATCTTCATGATATTGAAATAGATTGATTATGGAAACATTGGTTTTAGGTATAATAGCATTGGTCTTTGGGCTTGGTCTTCGTTACTGGATCAATCGTCGCAAATTTTATAGAAGAAGCTCTACAGGAGCAGAGGGATTCTCAAGTTATGAAAAGTCTGTTGTAATTTCTTTTATTGAACGTATAGGAAAACTAGCAAGCATCGTACTTATCATATTCGGCATTTTATTTCTGTTTACATACTACGGGTCAAAAAAAGATAAAGATAAATCTGAAAGATTAAAATCTAATACTTCTATACAACAGCGATAAGCCAAAATCTACCTCTCATAGCCAAACAAACCTTCCAAAAGTATAAGAGTAATTATCCTTATTAAATTCACTGTTCACAGCAAAATGAAGAACAGTTATGGAAGTAATCGCGATACAAAAATCGGCTTTTAAAAGTCTAACTCAAGAGTTAGATGATATGCTTGAACTTACTCAGACGGTAAGTCAGGCATATGCATCCATTTTCAAAGAAGAAAAGTGGCTGGATAATCAGGAAGTATGTTTGATGCTAAATATCACTAAAAGGTCATTGCAAACTTATAAGGATAAAGGTTTATTACCTTATTCCAAACTCAACAGAAAGAACTATTTCAAGCTGTCAGATGTAAAGGCTTTGCTGGAATTTAATAAAAGCATTAAAGAGGAAAGACATGGAACTACTGACTGATGATGCTATGGAACTGGCATCCCACAGAAAAAAACTGGAAGAGCTTAGGGAAAATATAGAGTTGATACTGCAAAATTTCCGGCCAGTAATGAACGGTGAAATATACCTGTCAGGACAGGACGTGTGTAAGTTACTGCATATAAGTAAACGCACTTTACAACAGTACCGGGACGATAAAATTTTGCCCTTCGTTCAGATTGGGGGCAAAATCATTTTTAAGCAATCGGATATTGCGAACGTATTGGAACAAAACTATGTGATGAATAAATAATAATCTGTAAGCTGAATAAGCATTTTGATAGTTGTATAACATTGTGAACATTATTATCTTTGCTTAGTAAAATATAAAAATCTTAAAGTGTTTTTGCTTTAAGTCTTGGTACTGAAAACTGGTAATTTTTAAGACGACAAGACAATAAGTAGGAACGCTCACGCTATAGGTGTGGGCGCTCGCTTATTCGTTGTCGGGTATACCAGTGCCTCAGTATCGATAAGTTGTAGTGGCCTGCACTTTCTTTTTTTTGCAGTACTCTACTTAATCGAATAAATAATTTGATATGGATACTGACACAAAACAAGACAAAGTTTCGATTGCATTTATCAATGACAAAAGTCCGATAATAGATAAAATATGTACTGATTTATTAAGTGCAAAATTTGAAATTTTATTCCAAACTGAAAACATTGAAAACGCAATATCTGAATTAGAAGTGATCAAAAAATTACCAGAGATCTGTATTATTGATCTTGATTTTTATGATAAGAGTATATTAAAGCAACTTCAAAAATTAAGAAACCTTTATCCAACTATTCAACTGATCGCACATAGTGATATTGATGATGAAAAAATCGCAAAAGATATAATTGATATTGGTTTTTTAAGCTATTTCTTACTTGGTACTGATATAGATGATTTAAAAAAGGCTCTTATTGATTCTGTGTAGACGGTAAAAATGTTTTCAATTCCTTTAAATTAATCGAAAATCTTGGGAACTATCATAATAAAACATCTCAATTTCAGTAGGTTGCACATTAATAGATTGGTAACCGTCCTGATCTAATCTACATGCTTTTGGATTACATAGTGCATGGAATGTAGATACAGCTATTTTGCCCCATGGATATTCATAGAATGTATTTATCTTATTTGGGTTTAGTGTGCATTTAAGAATCATGGGAATTCCTAAATTATTTATTTTAGCAGAAATAGAATCCATCTCGAAAATTGGCATATAAATTTGTTCTCCTCCAAAATTCACCAGCAATGGTTCTGCACCGCCATTGTAAAGAGCAGAAGTTGTGAAATTAAAGAATAAATAATTATCTCTTGACTCTTTTTGTCTATAATCAAAGTGCTTGTTCCAAGCTTGTAGTACAGTTTCCAGTTCATTACTTGAAAGTAAGTTGCCGTGATTATTGATAAAGCATTGTCTTATCTCCTCGCCGGTTCTACACCTAAGCCCCTGTTCAATAATATGCTCTGGAATTGCTCTCGTGTAATGAAAACCATAAATACTCGCTTTAAGGCAAACTTCATTGATTTCCTTTACCAGCTGATTGATCTCTTTACCTTCTAAGATATGCTCCAAGAACTCGTTGTCTAAAAAGGTTTTTTTATGTTTTTCAAGCTTATCTATATAAATCTTAGGAATGCCTATTAGATTATTGAGATTTATATTTTTTTTCATAAACGGAACTTATTATTAAAACGTCAACCAGTTCAATTTCCATAAAAAAGAAAATAATTCTACCTGCAAATAGTCTTTAGTTTCTCGATAGTTTTCAACATCATATTGGTAGATGAAATCATCAAGTAATTCATTTTCATATGCAAATTGTGTTGCGAGAAAACTACCAGATTGAATTTCGGCCACATTCCTAACAGCACGTGACAATTTACTCAGATTAGACAAAGCTCCTTCAGAAACAAATTGTCCCTTCTGTATTCTCATATCTTCAATTTGTGATAAAAGATCCTCCTGATCAAAGCTTTCATACTCAGGATTTGCTACACCTTTTATACCACCTCTGTCAAAGTACCATTTTTTATGACCTCTAAGTAAGGATACTTTTGGAAATGTAGAATTTGCTACAATAGTCTGCCCAGAAGTATGATTGTAAAGATCTTGCTGTTTGTGGAATACTGGAGCTGCATATATAACTAAGGCATCCGTACCAAGTTCCTTCTCTAACAATTCTAGAGCAGTCTGTTGGTGAGGTGTAATTTCAAAATACCAGTGTGCTCCTTTAATGTGCGGTTTAAGACCTTTTTTTGATCTCGATGAATAATCGGAACGCTTTGCTTGTATGAAGAGATTTAGATTGAAATCAGGTAATATTTTTTTAGGTTTTGATGTATTCCAAATATATCTAAACTTTCTTCTGTGAAGTGATAAACCACCTAGGGGAGAGCTAAATCCATGTAAGTTCCATAAATAATCGTTAATACATAGCGAGGCTCTATCAATGCCTACTATTTTTTCAAAGACCTGTCCTGGTTCCCATAATAGATTACTACCTTTTTCAAGCTGGTTGAATAATGGGCCTCTAAATTCGCCCTCTTCAAATTCTGTCATATATTGTATGTAGATTATAACTGATTTAACTCTTCTTCTTTTATTATCCTGATTTCGTTGCCGAACTTCTGTTTGAGTTCATTATCTGTTACTGAATGTGGGAAAGCCATTGCTAATAGATGTCTTGGTCGAGATAATGCCACATATATTAATCTTTTGGTTTCATCAGGAAAGCCATTGTCAATATTTGATATGTTATCAAATGTGATATTATCTTTATGTTTCCTTTCGTTGAAAAAAACAAGAATAGAATCCAAAGTTTGTCCCTTTACTTGGTGTATCGTAGTGATGGGGATATTGAACGTAGAAAAAGATTTTTTAAAATGTTGGCTTACAGTTTCAGCAAGCGTAGATTTTTCTAAATATTTCGATTTTCGACTCCGTAGATTAAAATCTACTTCATGGCTAAGGCCTAATTTACTTTTTAAAAACTGCTGAGTAGCAGCTGTCCAATCTTGAATTGTTTTACTAAAAGCTGGTAATTCATCTAAAATAGTAATCATCAATGAATTAAAGTAAGGATCTATACTTTTTTCTTTCTCAATCTCTTTCAATAAATGATAATCAGCCTCATCAGAATGCATTAGGGGTATACAAATGGTTCTGATTTCTTTTATTGCATTTTTAATATCACCACTTGTGTAAAGATTTTTAGCATATATAATTTGTTTTGGCAAGTCTATACCCCAAGGTCTCTGTTCTGTTTTTGCTCCTAACAATGCGTCTTTCAACGAATTTCCTCGAACAACAATACAGCTACTGATGTATTTTTTCATTGAACAAGAGTCATCATAATGTTTAATAATTAATTGATGATTCACGTTTGAATATTTATAAATTACAATCGAATCCGTTATATTTTCACAATCTACGCTATTGATTTTTAAATCATCTGATCGACGAACTTTTGAAAATATATCAATTATACTTTGAGGTGATCGTCGGTTATCAGTTAAGTCGTAAGAGTTCCATGTTGCGTCATTTTCGTACTTTCTTAAAAATTCAGAAGGCTTTGCATCTCGCCACTCATATAAGCTTTGGTAAGGATCTCCTATCAGTTCAATATTGTTAAGGCCTTGCTTCACTAATTCTTCAAATATGGCATGCTGCATTAGTGAATTGTCCTGAGCCTCGTCTATAATAATAAAAGGAAATCTTAAACTAAGCCATCTGCAAATTTTAGGATTATTTTTCAGTAGGTGAAGGGCTATAAATGCTGAATCTCCAGTTGAAATTAATCCTTTTCGAAATTGAGCATTCTTGATGAGTTTACAGTAGTTGTCAAAATTAACTTTTTCAACTTTATCAGATGATGGTTGATTTCCATTAATAGAAAAAGATCCATTTGGCTCAATTCTAATTTCACTGGGAGGATATAGATGATAAATACTTCGATTATTCTTTGCCTTGTATTCTGGATTATTAAGTGGTCTTAGTAAGCCTTCAAGTGTTTTGCCATTTTTAACATAAGTGGTCTTCCACATATCATCTAAGATCGTTGTGTGGTCGAGTATTTTTGGTCTATTAAAGTCTCGATTAAGTAGGTTATAAAATGGAAGAGTAATATACTTATTTATAAAACTATCAATAGTTGATACATGATTAGGGAATTGAAGTGATTTACCCGCCAGTTTCCTATAGGCTTCATTGATTTCATCTTTAGCAGAGTTAGTAAATGATAAACAAGCTACTCCCGAATGCCCTCCAACTTCTTTTAAATTCTCTAAATTTAATATCTTCTTTGCGATAGTAGTTGTTTTTCCGCTTCCAGGACAGGCATTTAAAATAACTTTTCCTCTAGCTTGTAAGTAAGCCAGTCTTTCTTCATTTTCATAATACATTACAATCCATTTTTTAAATGAGTTAACGCGTTCAATATATATACCGGAACTATAAATGAGGCTTTTGCCTCTTCCAAATTATCAATTAAATGAATTGAGAAATCCTGTGCAAATTCAGCTTTGTCAGGGAACGTTTTCCATAAGAGAATCGCAACTTTTCTTTTTTCCTGTTCAGACATCAAATCTGCTGGAAACGTTGACATGTATGTGACTATATTGCTGATTTTATCACTTACTATCATGTCAAGATACTTCACTAAAAAGTTGTCCTTAAAAGCACTTCTGTCATTGTTTACGTTATGCGATGCTATTTCATATTCCAAAGTTTTAAATGACTCAAAAATCTTTATATTTTCAGCCTTGTTTTTAACAGAGTTTAAATTCCTAATTCTTGATACAGCGTTACCTTTTTGGATACAATCATCTAAAAGATCTAGCACGGTGGTATCATTTATCAAATTCTTAAAGCTATAATCAGATTTTTTTGAGTCAGTAAACCTGTCATCGTCTGTAATGATGGAAATAGGCTTGTTTATTCGTTTCAGTACATCTGAGTGATTAAAAAGGTAAAGGAAGGGATAAAATGAAGTTCCTTTTACGTTTACAATTTCCGTCCGGTAATCTTCAAGTTTATAGTCCTCTAAAAGAGTAAATGCTGATATCAAAAGTTCCTCTGATATTCCCTCAATGAATAAAATGGATTTTGCGAATAGAAGCTGAGATTTGGTTACGTCAATGTACCTCTGAAGTTTCTTCATTCTATTCTCAAAATCTGTATCCAACAATTCTTTGCTTTTAGTAGTATCTTCAATTATTTTTTCAGATTCTCTATTTTGAAATTGTTTATCCAGTTTTGTTGCTTTACCACAATCTAATAAAATAAGATTTTTAAGGGGTACTTTTGAAGTCAACGTTGGTGAATGGGTAGTTATAAATAGCTGGCTGTTTTCAGTCGCATTTGCATTATTTAAAAAGTTATAAAGGCTTAGCTGTAATTGTGGGTGAAGGTGAGATTCGGGTTCTTCGATTAGAAGTGCAAAATGAGGTAGGCCATTATCCTTAATCTGTTCTTTTATATCACCTAGAACAACTGCTATATAGATTAGATTGTTCAATCCTAAACTATTTTGCCATAAATGAAACCCCTCATCCATCAAAGTAGCTCTATTATGTGGAAGATAAGGTTTGATTGCATTAACTATATATTCTGTTTTTGCTTCCTCAATTCTGACGCCGATTTTATTGTCAATAACTCTCTTAAAAATACTTTCGAGATTCGTGTTAACACCATCTCGCGTATTTTTAACTTCATCACGTTCTAACAGCTGAGAATTTGCATCTTTTATTATCTGTTCTATTTGCAATTCCGACTTTTCTCTCTTTACAAATCGTCTTATAACTTTGCCCAAAATATTATTTCTAGTACTCAACAGATCCTTGGTACTATCCCTTAAAGCTCCTAAATAATAATGCTGAAAAAGTTCGAAGGTTTTATAGTCTGCTTTTTGACCATCAATATTTCCGGTATTATAAGTGAAATATGGATATTTTCCGTCTTTTTCTTCATAAGAGATGGATATTTTAGCATAATCTTCCTCAATATTATTGGGATCAATTACCATATATTCATAAAACCCTCCTTTTTGAGCGGTAGATAATCCTTTAAAAATATAAGTAATGGTTATTAGGGTAGATTTATTAAGTGTTTTATGACCATCATTGTCGATTGCTTTTTGATGGAAATCATCGGATGAAACTGATAACTCCCTTATAGGTTCTCCAATATTGTATAGTAAACGTATGGCATCAATAACAGCTGATTTACCGCATCCATTTTCACCAATAATAATATTTAGTTTTGGATCAAATTCGGTTTCAATTACCTCAATTCCTTTGTAGTTTTCAATCTTTATATAAGCTAAATGCATTTTTTACGTTAATTTGGTTTAATCTAATAAAAGATCGACAAGCTATTAACGCATCAATTTAACTGAAACATAGATAGCATTTTAATGCCTTAGGCTAATTTAAAAAAAAACAATAAGGAATAATGCATTAAGTAGAAAAATTGAACAAGATTTTAAATTCCCACAGTAGATTACTGAATTTACTTCTTTCCACATCTGGACTAGCACCGATGTATTCTTGGGATATGCTCTTATTATCTCTGTAATATATTCTTAATAATTAGTTGGATGAGAAAAATGTTGAAGTGTTAATGTTTCTGTACTATTACATATCTCACAATTATTTTTAATGAATTCAATTCTTCTTTCTCTCCAATCTTTAGAATGCCACAATCGCTGTCCACCTTTGAAATCAATCCAGTATTGTGATTTTGCAATTTCTAATGTGATTTCATTATTTTCCAACTTGTCTTTTAATTGGATAATTTCGTTATATGTCAGCATGATATTTTGGATTTATTACTCGACGAATATAACTAATACTAAAGCCCGTACTGTGAGAATTGGTGGTTAAAAAAGCACTGTTATCTGTATTACTTACGCAAAATTAAATAACACTAACTCAACCAATATTTTCTTATTTGGATCATCCGGATTTTTAAACGAGAAAGTGAAATTTGTTTGTGCTCTTTGATTAACCAAACCTTCACACAGTTCATGTGCTAATATTGCGTTTCTCGATTTTTCTATTACATCGGTAAAATTCTTAGTATCACGATTGAAAATTACCAAAGCAACTTTTTCATCTCTCCAATTCACATAATTTGATAGTAACTGATTTAACCCATCAATTAGGTACTTTTCACCTTTCCATAATTTACACTCTGCAATAAAAAGATTATTCCCATTATTGTCGAACATTAAAATATCTGTTTTTCCGTTTCTATTAAAAACTTCACCTTTAGCAGAATGATTCTTTGAAATAGAGTTTAAGAAAGGAATAAAGTAATCTCTGTATCTTTCTTCATCAAAACGAACATTAAGAGATTTGAAACCTTCTAAATTTTTACCGAGAATATTCATATAATCAATAACTTGGTAAAATGCTTTTTCACTGACGCCAGTAACGGTTTGGTCAACGAATTGCGGATCAACAGGAGAACCATTAAAATAGTTTTCAAGTGTTAGAGCGACTTCATCTTGTGTTTCTTCTATTTCGTATAATTTTGATGGATATATTGTTAAGTCAATATTACCACTTTTTTGCTTCGTAACATTTGACTTATGTACTGAGGCTAATTGTTGTAAATGATTAGCAATATTTTCAGGATCAATTCCATCTTTTAGAAATACTTTTAAATATTTCTTTCCAAAAGTTTCTCTAATTTCAAATGTATAATTTTTGGGCATATCGTTAAAAATAGTATTGAAGGGAACTAGCCATAGCCTTGCAAAAGAGTGAACTTTATAAGATCGAACGTTCAATTTTGCACTTGCGTTAGCAGAACCATTTTTCGTTTTTGCTAAAATACAAAAAAGAGGAACCGAAAATGGTTTTTACGGATAAAAATCATGAATCATGATTCATGAATCTTGAATTAAAAAAAGAAAAACAAAAAGCAAGTGGTTTTTTCGAAATAGGGAGCCGAATCGTTTAAATTGCTCTTAACTTTGCTCTTTTGCCAAATTGCATGTTAGTAGCTGGAATGCTTATAATCTTCGTCTACGCTTTCTATATCCAATAATTGGAATTCCTCTCCATGAATATATTCCTCTATTTGATGAGTACAATGTTTGTCGATTTTCTCTTTCTTTTATTTGGTCTTGCTTTCTAAATTCATTTATGAATTCCTGAACTCTCAAAGTCCATTCACCATTTGTGGTTGTATTCAAAAAAGCTTTACGTGAGATTTCTGCAACTTTTGCATGTCTACCAACCTGTGGAAATAAACAGTAAAGATTATTTCGTAAATCTTCTGTATCATCTATTGAACTGTTTCCTCGAAAATCAAAGATTACAGGTACAGAACTTTTAAGCCAAGCTTCTGGAAAACAAAACTCTGGAAAACAAACCTCAAAAATCCCCGACTTTTCAGTTTGATGCACTTCACTAATTCCGTCTCTTTTCCATTCCTTTAAAAAACGAGGATAATCTCTTTTTAGTCGCGTGCCATCCACTATCCAAACCATGTTTTTATAAAACTGTTCTCGTGCAGTTCGCTCTTGAGGATTAATGTTCGAATGTTGAAACTCTATTACGAGGCTATGAGCGGTACGAACATCAGCAATATGTTTTTCTTTTGTTCCATTATCAAACAAAGATATTTCTTGCCAATCGGATGGATAATTGTTTTTCCAAGTTCGGTGCCACTCTGTTTCTGGTTCCCACCAATTGTCACAATCCGTTTTGCTTTTATGTGCCCAATGCCATATTTTTCGTGTACCACATTTTGCAATAACTGGCTTCGAACAACAACAACACAATCCGTTAAGTTTCGGTTGAGCTTCTGTCCGATTATTATCTATTAAAGCAAAGCGCATTTTTTATAGTCAGCTATCAATACATTGTTTTCACTTGCAAATTTACTCAAATAAAAATATCCTTAGGAATCGTTAAGGTAAAAACCAATAATAGCCAAGCGACTTTCTTTTGCTTCTTTTCTTTGGTCGCAGATGTGGAAAGAAAAAAAGTATTTACAAGGCAAAAGAAAATTTGATTTGCATCTTTATCAAACAAAATATAGTAATTATAATTTATTTAATACTTGCAGTCGGTGTATTAAATGCTCAAATAATTCTTTTGTAATGTCAAACTTTGACACATGTGGCAAATATTTATTTCTTATTAAGACTTCTGTAAATCCATCATTATTAGATTTAGTATCATCATTAATATTTCTAATACAGGCGTCTAAACAGTCAACAGCTTTAGCAAATTCAGCTTCTCGTGTGGCTCTTTTTTCATATTCACTGACAATTTTTTCAAATCTTAATTTATTAGGAATAAGTGTTTTGATTTTTTCTAATGCTTGTTCTTCTTTTTGATGTTTGAGTTTCATTTCCTCTGGATTATTGAATTTGGCATCTCCTGCATAAACTTCAACAATATCATGGTAAATTAAATACTCAATAACTTTTAATCTGTTTAATGGTTCTTCAACATAATCGATTAGAATATCCGCAATCAGCAAACAACTCCAAGAGTGTTCTGCTGTACTTTCTTTTCTTCCCTTTACATTGGTACCACGTTCAACATATTTTAACTTTTCTAATTCGGTTAATGCTATAATCAATTTTTCCATTCAATGTAAATTATCTATTAAATATCCTTTTATTACAAAAATATAAATTAAAGTTGCCTAACAGACACTGCTTAAACTAAACTGTAAAAATAACAAAAGGGATATTGTCGTCCATTTTTCTAACGGTTCAGATTGGTACGGTCACTGTTAAGATTATGCTTAACTCTAAAGCGAACGCAATGAGCATTCTTTATAGCCAGTTATTCATACATTGTATTTACTAGCAAATTTACTCAAATAAAAATATCACTAGGAATCGTTAAGGTAAAAACCAATAATAACCAAGCGGCGTTCTTTTGCTTCTTTTCTTTGGTCGCAGATGTGGAAAGAAAAGAAGTTCGCTAAAACAACGAAAGGGATACTGGAATATCCCTTCAAAAACAGATCGCAACCTGTTTGATAAAATGTGAAGTGAGGACGGTGCGTAGCCTTACATTTTGGCAAAGGGGTTGTACCGCTTAAATGCAAAAAGACTGCCCCGACCATCGGAGGGAGTGTCTTTTTGCGGCCCGATTTTGGCTATCGGGCGACTGGAATAGGCTGTGACCTAAAATCTTTCAGATTGAGAAAAAAACCTCTGTATTCGGTCAATCCATTACGAAATAAACCCCATAACAAAGAACTACCCATTTGAGCCAATGACGAATTGATATATAAATCCTGTTTTTCCAATGCTTCAGCTAAACTGCAACTTGGTGTATCGTCTTGCTGTTCGGACTGCTTTAACAAAGCACCAAATTCATCTGTAACCATTGGCAGATTAGCTACCGTTTCATATATATCGGAATTGGGTTGTTTTATATCTCCAATAGTTGATAACAATACTTGTCCTGTATATTGGCTGTTACCATAATCCAACCAGTATTTTGGTTTATGATGATAATATTTTCCGTTATCCAGTGCTTTTAATATTTCAGCAATACCAAATCTTGCCTTTACACTATCTACACAGGTAATAAAGATAGTAGCCTGTGCGTTTTCGGGAAGTTTGCCCAAACTGTCCTTTTCAAACTTCTGCGTTTCGGCTTTCCAATTTGTACCTGAAAAGCGGTTGGCTCGGTTGATTAGAGCAGCAGATTTATACAATCCTACTTCGCATTCTGCAAAACGCTGTCTGCCCAAATTAGCTTCCGTAATAACATCATCATCCCAAAGGCGAACGGACAATCCTGCGTGACCTAACGCAATCAAACTATGGTTCATTTCCATTAAGGCGGTCAAAACCTTTGAGCCTGTACCACCTGCACCGATAAGGTTTACCGATATAGGATTGGTTGCATTTATTAAACTATTGTCCGTAAAATGGACTTTTATTTTTTCGGTATTCATCGCAATATGTCTTTTAAGGTTAGATTACTTTTTGTCAATACTTCCATTGGAAAAGCTTCGCCTGTGGCAATTAAATTTTCCCAAAGGCTTACGCAATTTCCTTTTATCGGGTTATGACCGTGCATTAAATGACTGAAATAACTGTTAAAGAAAAAGCCTTCCCATTTGTTTGTAAATTCTTCCAATGAAGCGGTTTTCTTTATGCGTACATCTACTGTACCCATACATACATTGCCGTCCTCGTACACATTAAAAAAAGGAGCGTTGTAAAGCTTTGTTTTTATCGTAGGTCTTCTGCCATTTATTAAAGCGAAAACGGCTAAACCGCTTCGGTTCGCTACCCACAGCATAGGCGGTACATTGGCTTTGCCTTTGGGTATTCCCAGACTTTCAATAAAATACATTTCCCTTTGTGTGGCTTTGGTAAACCAAACCACTTTGTTTCCTGTCGGCTCAAAGTATAAAACCTGATTGCTCAATACTCCCTGCGGTTTCAATAGCGGTTCTTTTTCCTCTTTGGCGGTCTTCAAAGCCTTTGCCAATTGGTTCGCTTCTTTTACGGTCAAAGGGTGTGCATTAATGGGCATACCGTTTTTATCCATATCAAAATGCTCTACATAAGTATCGTTACCCTTTCCAGTAGTCTGATAAAATACCAATGCTGATTTTGGATAGTACAGCATTCCGAAATCCTGTGTTATATCGTTCATAGTTTTGTTTTTAAAAATTATTTAAAATGTAGGTCAGTTCGTTTATCATCGGTAACAAACGGTTTTCAAACTCCAATGTATTGGCGGTTATATCGCTTCCGTCAAACCGTTTGATAATAATCGGTTCTTCCATCTGTCCGTATTCCTGTAATTCGTTATTTACAGATTCTACTACATTATCCATTAGCCACCCTGTACCATCTGCACAGAAGGAAACATATTTCTCCATAGATATAATGTTTTCCATATCTTCTTCGTTGGCTTCGCCATTTGGTCGGGCATTGCGGAAGACGGTTGCATTGGGGTACTGCTCATAAATTGCATAGGCTTCCTGTGCTACTTTATAGCAATCAGCATCAATCTTATCTTTTGGTTTAAAGCGGTTTAAACGGTCTTTAAAGAGCCTTAAATTGGCTTCGTTATATATCTTCTGTTCCATACGGTCGCCAATCCATTCCGCTTGTGCAAATTCACTAAGATAGGTTTCTGTGTCTTCTCCATAATCGTCCTCTGTTACCCAATCTTTATGCATCTCATACATCCAGTACAGATAACTGCTTTCCTGTCTGTAATAGGGAATGTCGGCAATGTGGTACAGATAACTACAAACCGATATAAGCAGTTGAGCGGTATGTTTTCGCTTTGGGTCTTTCAACCAACGAAATAAGGGTACTACAGGAATATAATACAGCGTTGCACCTGTATTATATCTTTCCTCACTTGTAAAAAACACTTTCTTACTATCCTGTATCAGTTTGATTTCTTCCCAATCGCTTACTTTAAGTTTTAACTGTTCTTCTATATCTTTTAAAGCCAATGCGATATTGTACGGATATCCTAAAGCCTGCGTTGGTTTCGGAATGATACCGTAATGCTCTGCTAATTGAGAAAGGGAACGATAAAAATCCCTTTCCATTTTGATATTATCCCTGCAAGCCTGTACAGTTTCCGTTTCTTCCAGTCTTGGGAGAAACGAAGTTCTTAGAAAACCATTGGCAACATAGTTACTGGTACAGACTTTTGTTTGTCCTTTTGGATTTCGTTTGCGTCTTTCGGTCGTTGCATCCAGTTTGCGAACTCGCTCAACTGACGATGTAATTGCTTTTGCTTGGGTTCTTGGGGCATTTGGAATGTTCCCGATACGGTATGTCGTTGCATAAGTCATTGTTTTACTGTTTTGGTTTAACCTTTTGTTCCCATAGCACTTTCAAAGCGGTACTGTACGGTATCGTCTTTGATTTGTGGTGCTGATACTTTTGCGGTGGTCAGAATGGGGTATGTATTGGAATAAAAATTCATTACTGCCTGTACACTCCATTGCGGTTCGGGGTCGTTCAGTTTAATTTCCTGCCCCTTGTTATTTAATATGAAAACTCGTTGTAATTGCGTTGCTAATAACATAACATTTAATTTTTTGGTTAACACTTTTATTCTTCTTCACCTGCTTCATCAATGGGGTAATCCTCTGTAACTACAGTCGATTGTATCGGTTCGGGTGTTGTTTCTTCTGTTGCACCGAAAAGGCTCGGTGTGGCAAATTTGTCCGATAGTGAAGTTTTGCGTTTGCGTATGGCATCGGCATAGTCGGGAAAATCGGCAGGGTTCGGCACTTTCATCCACGCTTCACGGAATTTGCCCTCTTTTTCCAATTCGTCAGCCTTTGCCATAGCTTCTTTATACTTCTTGTCCCTGGCTTCTTTTTCTTTCTTCTCCTTATCGGCTTTTTCCTTTTCCATTGCCGATTGCTTTTTGACTTCCTCCATTTGTTTTAGAAACTTTTCCATATCTACCATCATGCCCGAAACGGTTTGTACTGGTGCGGTTATCTGCTCAAAAAATCCCTCGTCAAACTCCTGTGCGGTAGCATTGAATGTAAGGGGTGGAATAAGGTTTTTGGCGTTATCTCCGCACTCATCATTGTTAAGCATAACCGATACTATTAGCTTGGTTTCTGTTCCCTTTGAAATGTTCAGTTGCAATACTCCTGTAAAGTCCAACTGCTGTATCTGATTGAAAAAATTTGTATTCATCGTTCTAATTTTTTTGTTTGTCCTCTAATCGTTTTTTCTTTGCTGTCAGTTTATTGTACATATCTGTCCAATAAGCGTTCTGTCTTTTGTCGAACTCGGAGAAACTTTCGTCCTCGTGTCTGTAACCAGTGTACCGTTTGCTAATCTTTATGGCTTCATCAAGGTCAGTGACTTCGATAGAGCATCCGTTCAAATCCGTTACTTTCATGTTTAATAATATAAGGCTACCACCGTTTGCAAGGCGGTAGCCTGTGGTGTAATTAATTAAGTTGAAAAACCTCTTCACCGACTTTCTGAAAAGAGGTACACAGTTCAAATGCTTTCTGTGATTTGAGTTGAGCAGTACCGCCCATTACAATACTCTGTAACTTGGCTTCGTTGTCTTTGTAGCTTCTTACGTTCTGATAGTAGCCTGTTACTGCATTATATGCCCCGAACAATGTGCCTTTGGTGGTGTCCATTTGTTGGGTATCGCTTACCATTGCATAAGCAAAAGCATCTTCAACCACGTTTTTGAATACGGTGGAAACTTCATCTTCCGCACCTTTTTTCAGTAATTCCAATGTTTCCTTATTCGGACAAAGTGCCAGTTGGATTAGCTTTTTAACCTCTTGGTCTGATACTTTGACTTTCGTCCACTCATTGAAAATACCCTCTAACTGGTCGCTAAACTGGTTAGCCAATCCCATAACTTTATGAGCATTGTCCAAACGTTGTTTTGCTCCTGCGGTGTGCTTGATGCGTACCACATTGCTCATATTACGCAAAGAAGCGTTTAAGGTATTTTGGCAAACGATACGGATAGGTGTAAAAGCGGCTGTAATACTTCCGCTACCGTCGTGCGAAGTTGTTAGGAAGTAGGCTCGACACCTGACGCCAATATCTATGTTTCCATAGCTGGTTTCCCTGTGTCTGCCCCCAAACCGTACGTACATGTCTCCATGTATACGGCTTTCCATCGGTTTATTCAGTCTAATGCTCC
>Ga0209934_1000517_pt1 | contig 50123 bp, 36 predicted proteins | sample ThiBiot_750_plan_2_FD_183950 | JGI IMG/M metagenome (GOLD analysis project Ga0209934, IMG submission 183950) | Wastewater bioreactor microbial communities from Cape Town, South Africa - Thiocy_expt_750_plan (SPAdes) | ecosystem: Engineered > Bioreactor > Thiocyanate-remediating >...
TATTGTACATAGCCACTTTATACATAACGCTGAGAGTTTATTATACTCTCAACAAGTAAAACCTTAATTGTTTAAGGTGGTGGCATTTTAATGCGAATTGCTGGGGGTATTTATATGCGAATTAACAGATCCGCTTGTTGGGATTACGCTTGTCAAACTGCTCTTTCACCACCTTATCCCAGGTAAGACCGTATACGTTGTGGATCTCGGCATGCATGCCTAACTGGTGTTGCATATGAAGTCTATCAACATCCTCTTCATTGCTCCAGGCAGGCTCCCCCATATCTGTCCAGAAACCACTCACACCATCGGCTAGGGGCTTCTGCTGGAGCTGCCCCCACCAGTCGGCCACAGATGGATTTGTAAAATCAACGACACCACAATTACCACCCCATGGCCAAGGCATATCATAAGATGTACCCGTACGACGGTCCTTGACAAAATATCCTTTTTGATGGGCCTCCTGCCACTGACTCTTATTTGATTGCGACACCACTGGATCTTGTGAGAGAATCATCTTAAAGCCTTTTTCATTCAGCTTTTTGAGCATTCCTTTAGGATCTTTATAATTTCCTTTACGCCAGTTGAAATCTTGCAGTTCCTGTGTCCAGCCTATATCCTGATAGATGATATCACAGGGAATTTCCCGCTTTCGAAATTCGGAAGCGATCTCCAAAGCTTGGTCTTCCCGTGTATAAAGTCCACGGCTCTGTGCAAAACCAAACGCCCACCTCGGTGGCATGATCGGTTTCCCAGTCAATGCGATATATTGCTGTTGGATCTCTTTATAATCCTTTCCATAGATAAAATAGTAGATGAAGGGACCATCTGGTGCTCCAAAGGAATAGGATTCTGTACTGCTGGTTCCAAAGTCAAAAGCTGTTTTATAGGTATTGTCCAAAAAAATACCATAATGGTAGCTGCTCATGAAAAAAGGAATACTCTTATACAATGGATCTTCTTGACTGCTATAACAGGGTTTGTCGCTATTCCACATCTTGTAAGACCGGCCTCTTCGATTGAGCGGCCCAGTCTTTTCGCCTAGGCCAAAGAATTGTTCATCGGGACGCAGTACTTTATGTGCCACCGTCTTGGTACCGCTCGTGCTGTGCCCAAGACTTTTATAATCACTGAAAACCAACTTTTGCCACTTATCGTAAATCAGCAATTGCATGGGATTCTTGTTGAGACGGACACGCAGCTTTCCGGTGAAGATTTCGAAGGTTGCCGGTTCGTTATTCACCTTGATTTCACCGATGTCTTCAAGCTGTTCATGAACTACTGCAAAGGAAGAATTCTTCCTTTGCAATGTGCCGCTGACATCATACCATATCCGAACAACAGAACTGCTGCAAAAATAAAGCTCCAACTTAGCGCCGTCGCTGCAATTGAAAGTCACCTTTCGCCCCTCGATCTGATAATCTTGGCATTGTGTCGCTTTCATCATCTGCCCTGCTGCTCCATGAACGATGGAGATCAGGCAAAACAGCATCAAATAAAAAGATTTTAGTTTATGCATAATAGGTTTTTAATATTCGATCACAACCATGTCCCAATACTTGAGCCCCGGCAGATCTATGGTCAATTTATTTCCTGTCTGCGCTTTAGTAAGCGGAATAGCGACGCCCCCTTGCATATCGGGCGATGCCAGCCATACACGCTTGACAGTACGTGTCACGTCGAGCTTGATCTGTAGGCCATCGATACTGGAGGGTTCCTGTTGGGTCCCATTGGTATCACGCCATTCCATAGTATTGGCATCCTTAAAATTGATCAAATGGATTACATCGCGGTTAGCAAAATATCGCCCATAGCTTGTAATACTGCCTGATCTTGCTTTACCATTACTGATAGTCAAAGCGTTTGTACCGGTGACACTAAAGACCGCGGCTGTACCACCATCTCGCAATACGTTTTGGTAAGCGACCATAAAGTCATAATATTGGATCAGCTTTTCCTTTGTTGTTCCTTTAAGCTGCAGGTTGTTATTTGCAAAATATTCATTGGTCAAATAATGTTCTCCCATTTCAAGGTGAGCCCCTCCATTGGCAAAGATGACCGCATTGGTCAGCAACACGCCTGGCTCATTGACAAAGCCTGCCTGATTGGACTTAGCATAGTTCATATAAGCTGCTAATACGGTATTCTTATTGTAATTGCTAAAACGGTCATTGTCTTGAATAATTTTCACCAATTCATCGTATGATTTGTTAGGATCCCAAACTTCGGTATATAAAAAATCAACAGCAGATGGTGCTATCCCAGACTCCTGACCGTATTGATTAACTGCATTCATCACGTGATACTTGCCCGGAAAAGCCTTCTTTGACGCTGCTATGAATGGGGCGTAGCGCTGCTCTAGTTTCACTTCTTTGCCAGTATAGTCATATAGTTTTCCGCGGTCTCCCAACTGATCAATATGATAGCCGTCAAAATTATAGACCGCAAATACATCTTGATGTCTTTTGTTAATGTAGGTCTGCCAGTCGGAGTTGCCGGGATCGACCAAATAGATATTGCTGCGAAAGGGTGCATTCAACGAATGCCTATCTTTCTCCTGATGTTGATTATCCTTAAAAAGGTACCATTGTTCGGATACCCCATCACTTGCCGCATTGGACAAAGCGCCATACAACAAGTTGTAGAACATCGCTTTCATCCCTTTATCATGAGCGGCCTGAATATAGCCATCCACGGTAGATTTGTAATTAGTCCGGCCGATGAGATCCAGCCAGGAATCAGCCGGATTGGATACTGAACCGGCCAAAGGTTTATGCTGATCCATCTGCCAGTCATAAAACTGGATTCCATTAATATGGAAACGGTTGAGCGTTTCGACATTGCGTTGTATTACCTGCTGATCAAGGCGATCGTAATTGGATACAAATCCATACCGTGGAAACTTGCGCCAGTCAGAAGATACATCAACGGCTATGCTGTAGAGCGGCTTTTTAGTTGTATCATCAGTTTTAAAAAGATAGACCATGTAGCCCCGAAAGTCTGTTGTAGGTGGTGTCCAGGTCCAGCTCAGCTGCGAAAGCGGCTCCTCTTTGATCAATTCGCCCAGATAGGTATAGGCGACACTCAAATTATTGTCGGAGATGGCAGCTGTAAATGTGATCTTTTCCCCAGGTTTATAAACAGCTTTATCTGTATTGATGACAGGCTTAAAATAGGTCTGCCCATAGGTGATCGGGTCTTTTTCAATATCGTAATAGTTGTTGCAGCTCGCGCTTAGAAGGATTCCGCCGGCAACCACAAGTCTGAATATTCGTTTCATCTGTAAATAATTAATCATGCACACAGAAGCTTATTAATTTCCTCCATTTTGTTGATGGAGGAAAAAGCTTAAGATTGATTTATTGTTTGATAATTGTGACTGTTTCCTGTAGCTGATCCAGTATGATACTGTATGTACCCGCAGTGGTCACTTTCCACTTATTATCTGGATTAGAGCCAGACTTGCTAAAGATCATCTGCTCGGTCTGCCCTGAGGGTGTCCTGCCATTTTGTGAAGCCAAAAACCATGCGCCATTCCAATCGGCCTGTTTATCGCAACTAAACTTTAATTCACCGGCTTTAAGTGTTCCAGACCAGGTAAACCTGTGGGGTGTATCACCCTTAACCATTGGGGTTGCTGTGGCAATATCCCAACCATTGGGTGTCGCATCGCCCACAAGATAAATAGCCGGAAACGATGTAAAAGGAGCAATGGTAATTTTATTGGCCCGTAGATCCAGTCTGATCTTATAGATTCCTTTATTAATCCGCCATTTATAATCATTCTTATTTTCACTTTCGGACCACTTGACGACAGGTAGGTCTGTTCCAACGCCTTGTTGATCTGTCTCTGGGCGCAAAAAGACAACGCTTGGATCAAAATCTGGCTTCGTTGCAATCTTAAACTCGTCGGTGCTATTATTAGAATTCAATACGGCATGATAGGTAAAAATAAAAGGGTCATTCGGGTCTTTCACCATAGGCTGAAAGGACCAACCGGTAAAGCCACCCACAAACCACAGTGCATCATACATAGCTCCCTCAATTTCAGTAATGACAATAGATCGATCGATCAGATTGACTTTGACTTGGTATAGTCCAGATTTGGCAACGGTAAATGGAACATCGTAGGGATCTGACTCCGACTCACGATAATAGAGCTTTTCATTATTTGTTCCTTTGTTGTATGAAGGTGTAAAATTGCCCAAGGTGCTGATAAACTTAAACTCGCCCCGGCTCAGTACACCTTGCCATATAAAGGCTCCTGGCGTACCCTGTATCGGATTCATCCTGCTGGCTTTGTTCGCATCCCAGCCGTTGCTTGTTGCGCTACCAAGGATATAGAGTGTTTCGGTAACCGGCTTGTAGGTTTTGATCTTTAAACTAATTATTTGAGACAACTGTGTTGCGCTTTGTCCGTCTTGGGTCTCTGCTATGACACGCGCTTCCAGCTGTGCTCCGCTTCCTGCTGTGATGCCAAGCTTTTCAATCAACAATTGATTAAAATCTTTGGTAACATATCTTTGTGACCGCAATCCTTTCTCAAAAGTACTGTTAATGGAAGGCTTAAAATCCTTACCTTTTTCACCGATTTCAAGGGTATACTTGATGGCTGCATTCGTTCCAAAATTAGAACCCGAAGTCCAGTCGAATACTACAGCTTCCTGCTCCGGGGCGGCAACATTCAATACAATATCTGATGTTGAGACACTGAGTTCTAAGGGACCATCGGGATAGATGACATTGCCAAAATCGTCTTTACAGGACTGACAGAACAAGGACGAGATCAAGATCAAATTGATAATATAATATAGTCTTTTCATCTTTTTAAATTTGTTAGTTGGTTAATTACCAAAATGGATTTAATAACCGGGATTCTGCTTCAAATTTGGATTGGCGTCAATCTCAACTTGAGGAATGGGTAACAACAAATGTTTTGCGGTGGCATTGAGCTTGCCGATGCTGTGCAGAAAGTTAAGCGCATACTGCCCGTTGTCCCAGCGAATCATATCAAACCAGCGTTGTCCTTCAAAAGCAAGTTCTATTCTTCTTTCGTGACGGATTTTTTCACGCATATCAGCTTGGGAAAGCCCTGTAATTGACTTTTTGTCGGTCAAACCTGCTCGTTGTCGCACCATATACAGGGGATCCACCGCTTGAGCCGTATTGCCGAGTTCATTGAGTGCCTCGGCTTTCATCAATAGCACGTCTGCATAACGTAACACAACGATATTGGCCGCATTGGTATTGTAATCGGGTGAAATGGACAATGGAACCAAAAATTTGCGCACGTTATATCCTGTGGACGACATATTGGATTTGTAGGCCTTACCGTCGAAAAGTGGTCCTCCTTCATACAAAACAGTTTTATCTTTGCGCAAGTCTCCAGTTTCGTATTGGGAGACAAACTCAGCTGTTGGCTGATTCCAACCGTAGCCGCCGCCCACCCAGCCCGAATTGCGTGGTCCCATATAGGTGCTCAGCCAGTTTGCCTGATTTTCATCGTCCCAAAATCCGGCCTTGGTAAGTCCATAATATTGTACTTCAAAGAGCGATTCGGCTGTATTTTTATGACGAGGCTCCCCCCCAAAACAATCACTATAGTCTGCATTAAGCACATACCCCAGCGACTCGACCTGATTGCATTGATCAATGCACAACTGATATTGTTTTAGTGTGAGGTAAACTTTTGCCAAAAGGCCTGCCGCAGCTCCTTTACTGACGCGTCCCTTATCCTGATCGGCATATTCCTCACGACGAGGTAACAGTGTAATGGCTTCCTTAAGGTCTGGTACAATGACTTCATTATAGATGCGTTCTTTGCTCACGCGAGCCGGTTTGAGATCATCTCCAGGTTTCGCGGGTACCAATGAAAGCGGCACATCGCCAAACAGCTGAACCAAAATAAAATAATAGTTCGCACGGAGGAATTTGGCTTCGCCAATCAATCTGTTTTTCAATTGGGGATCTATATCCATCGAAGGGACATTTTCCAAGACGGTATTACAATATAAAATACCGGGATTGGGTCCTCGCCAAAGATCAACCGCCGAAAAATTGTCTGGGCCAGTGGAAAAATTGGACAATTGGATCGTTTCTATTCCATCATCGCCACCACCTGCACCCACGGCACTATTCCCTGCCATAATGTCTAATGACCATATACGCATATTGTATAACTTGGGTCGTTGGAGTGGCTGATAAGCCGCATTGATCATTGCAACAGCAGCGGAAGCATCCTTGACGGATTCGGCACTGGGATCCTCAAGAGGTTCTTTATCCAAAAATTTTGAACATGAGCCCAACCAAAGGGGCATCGCCGCAAGGGCCATATAAAATATTTTTTTCATCATCATGAGTCTAATTAGTTAAAATCTAAGGTCCAATCCCAAGCTAAAGTTTTTTGTGATCGGGTAGTTACTATTGTCAACACCTCCTATCACTTCAGGATCGAAGCCAGAATACTTGGTCCAAGTAAACAAATTCTGCCCTGAAAAATAAAACCGCAACCGTCCTGCATGCAGACGTTTGGCTACAGCTTCAGGCAAGGTATAACCTACGGTCAGATTTTTCAGACGCAGGTATTTTCCCTGCTCAATAAAACGATCTGAATTACGTGTATTCTTATTGGGGTCGCTGTAAATCGCTCTCGGCACCTCATTGCTGGTTCCCTCAGCGGTCCAACGATCAAGAACCTTAGTCGTCTGATTTCGTATGGTATACATACCTTCCAAGGTAACCCTATTGGCATTATAGATCTGGTTTCCAGACACCCCCTGAAAGAATACTTCAAGATCTATATTTTTATAGGACAACTTATTATTCATGGCAAAACTCCAACTTGGTGTTGGATTGCCTAAATAGGTCCGGTCATAGTCATTAACAACTCCATCTTTATTGATGTCCCTAAATTTGATATCGCCGGGTGCCGTACTATTAGCGGGATCTGCCCCTTGATATTGATAAGCATAACTATTCACTTCGGCCCAGTTTTGAAAAATACCATTGGTCAAATAGCCATAAAATGATCCAACAGGCTGTCCAATGGTATGGGACTGATAACCGTAGTAAATAGGTACATCGCCATCAAGTCTAACGACCTTATTTCTATTATAGGAGATATTGAAATCGGTATTCCAAACCAATTCTCCTTTTAGGTTTTGGCTACGTAAACTTAATTCCCACCCCTTGTTTTCTACCTCTCCGGCATTGATCATTGGCGTATAGCTGTCTGAATATCCTGTCGTAATGGGCACGCTCATTTTGACAAGCATATCTGAGGTTTTTTTGATGTAAGCATCCATCGTCAACTGGATCCTGTTTTTGAAAAAACTTGCATCAATTCCAACATTCTGTTGTTTGATCGTTTCCCAGCGTATGCCCGGGTTAGGCATAACGAGTGGGTACAATGTCGAAACGGGAATACCATTGAAAACATATTGACCAGTTTTTAAGCGGGCTGATGCAGCATAGTTATCCAACACGGCCTGATTACCGGTAACTCCATAACCGATACGGAGTTTAACATCACTCCAAAAATCATTTTTGTTAAAAAAAGACTCTTCAGAGATACGCCAGGCGGCAGAAAAAGAAGGAAAAGTCCCCCAACGGTTGGCCGAAGCAATTCTTGATGTACCATCACGACGTACAGTGGCCGTAAGGAGATAGCGATTTTTAAACGTATAATTGGCGCGCCCGAAGAATGACAATAACGCCCATTCGTTGCGGCTCCCACCTACAGTTGGATCTAACAAGCCATTATTTAACTGGTTATTATTGTCGGAAAGAAATTCCTTGATACTTCCATTCATGTAATTATAATCATTGTTTTGCGCACTAGAACCTATCATCACATTGATTTCGTGTCCACCCCCGAAAGTATTTGCATAAGTGAGGGTATTGTCCCACAAATAGGTTAGGCTCTTGTTGAAACTTTCACTCCGATAGGAATTGGGAACGGGGATGGGTTTCCAATTGTATTTAGGCGAAAAGGTCATATTGTCCCAAGCCTTATAATCAAGGCCAAGCAAAGTTTTGAAGGTGAAATGATTCAAGAAATTTGCTTCCGCATAGATATTTCCAAGAAGATTATAGCCTTTCGTTGTATTTTGTTCAAGCATGGCAGTCCCGATCGGATTGCGCAGATCGCCATAGAATATAGCTTCATTTCCTGGCCCTGAATAGGTACCATCTTCATTAAAAATTGGTTGTGTAGGCAATGAGGCAAGCGTATTCAATACGCTATAGGAACCATTGTGTTTTACATCATGGCTTAGCGTGAGCGTATTGCCCAATTTGAGCCATGCTGTCTGTTTAGCTTCATTGTTAAACTGAAAATTATACCGTTTGTAATCGGTGTTTTTCACGATGCCATCCTGATTGAGTATACCAGCAGAGACGTAGTACGTATTCTTTTCTCCACCACCAGCATAACTAAGGGCATAATTAGCTAATTTACCTGTCTGTAGGAGCGCATCTAACCAATCTGTTCCTCGGCCAAGCAATGTAGGATCGGCAAAATCCGGTCGTTGACGGTTATTGTTGTTGGCCATCATCTCATTGTGCTGCGACGCAAACTGTTGTGCATTCAGCATTTTGGGTAGGCTCGTTGCCTGCTGAATCGCGTAATTGGCACTTGCCGTAATACTGCCTTTATTTTTATTACCCTTTTTTGTTGAAATCAATACAACACCATTGGCTCCCCTGGAACCATAAATGGCAGTAGCAGAGGCATCCTTGAGGATATCGATTGTCTCCACATCATTTGGATTGAGCGCATTGAGAGACAGATCCGTTGGGACGCCATCAATCACTAACAATGGAGCACTATTGTTGATTGATCCCAGCCCTCGAATCTGTATGGACACATTGCTTCCGGGCGCGCCTGAGTTGATAACCTGTACACCAGAGGCACGTCCTTGAAGCGCTTCGCCAACATTTGCCACAGGCTTATCTTTCATTGCCTCTGCACCCACAGACGCTAAAGAACCTGTCAGATCTTTCTTTTTAACGGTCCCATATCCAATAACAACCACCTCGTCAAGTGCTGTGTTATCCTTGACTAATATAATATTATAAATTGATGCATTGTCTACTTTTAGTTCCTGAGTCTTGTAGCCGATATAGGAGATGCTCAAAACTGAACCATGTGCAACGGTCATTTTAAAATGGCCATTTCGATCTGTCTGTACTTGTTGGGTTGTCCCCTTGTTGTTGACGGAAACAGCTTCAATAGCTAGCTTGTTTTCGTCTTTTACAGTACCCTGAATCTCCCTTTGTTGTGCAAATGAATTTAAACAGATCAAAATCATTGAAAGCATGAGAATGGGATACGTAAAACGTAATCGCCCCTGGTTTTTCATAAAATTTGATTTTTACGTATTACTTATAATTGTTATCTAATTTCGATTTGAAACTAGTGTCAAATCGCCCCCTAATTGGTTTATCCAAAAATAAGAGGATCAAAGAGCAGATAAAAGAGGTGTATCGCCAAATATAGAAACAACAAAAACGTAAAAACCTAAAAAACAGAATATTACATCAAATACAACAAAGAAATATATAGAAGATTAGGTCAATAATTTAGGGCTTTTCGACCTATTTTTGTGACCAATTCATCAAAATCTTCGCGCGGGACGGCAGCTTTATTTCTGAATTTGGTCCGGTAGGTATAAATGGTATTGGTTGAATAGTGCAGGAAACGGGCTATCTTTGCGCTGTCTGTAATACCCAAACGTATCAATGCAAAAATACGGAGTTCCGGGCTCAGTACTTCATTTGGCTTTAAGACGACTTGCATATCTGCGACTAACAGTGCATTGAAATCTTCCACAAAGTTCGGATACAAGTGCAAAAATACATGATCAAAAGTGGCGTATAATTCTCTTACTTCATGGTCGATCATATCGCGTGATTTAAGCATCTGCTTGAGCTCTTCGATCTTCTTGGCCATGACCATCTTGTTGAGCGAAATCTGGTATTTTTCGAGCTTATCAATATATAAGGAACATAAGTTTAGGAACTCACCGATATAGGCTTCTTTGATGTGATTGGTTTCTGCCAACTCGCTATTCATAGACAGCACTTCGCTATTGGTGGTATGAAGTTCGTCATTGGCTGTATTCAATTGCTGATTGAGCACCTGCAATTTTTGATTGAGTTCGAAGAGCTCTCTACGGACGCGATTTACCCGCTTCATCTGCCTGTATATCAAAATAACTGCTATAATGAGGCACAGCGATAGGATACTGACAATCGCTAGAAAGATTGTCAATTTTGCCTTTTGTTGTAATTCATTTTCTTGATAAGCTGAGTTTATGATTGGAAAGATCTGCGAAGCTTCATAGGTCCGGAAACGGGCATTACAAAATATAGCATCCTCCATTGACGATTTGATACAGCTATAGGCTTCTTCAATATGGTTTGACTTATACAATAAGGTCGCTAATGCCTGCATCGAGGCATTCTCCTTGATGGCGTTTTTAATATCACTAATCGCGGATAGCGTCAAATATTTGCGTTGAAGGTCAATATTTCCTTCCTTTTCATAGATATTAGCCAGGGCATAACATAAGATGGCATGTTCATGATCCTCTTTTCGGGAAAGATCAAGCATATACATCAAACTCTTTTTCGCTTCCTCAAATTTCCCTTCATCATGGAGCTTTTCGGCATAAACTATACGGTATTGACTACTTGCCGTGTCCAGTTCACTTAAGAGCGAATCGCGATAGCGGTCACTCCGAATAGCATACTGCCGATCGTCGGTATTTGAAAATGAATAAAATTTATAGAGCCTTTTCCACGCATCGTAATACTTGATCAACAGTTCTCTAGGAAGCTTGTTCTTACCTACAGTGGCCAATATTTTATAGGCGTCAATATACATACCTGCTGTGAAGTAAAATGAAGCAAGATCCAGATTACTTTCATTGATTTGGAAGAAATCGCCACTTCTTTTGGCTAATTTTACATTTCCCCTAGCATATATAATCGCAGAATCTAGTTTATATGAAGAATATTCTTGGTAAAGGAGCTTGTTTAATTCGTATTGTCCGGAAGTGTTATTTATTGATTTCTGAAGTTGTCGTCCCAAATCGTCTATTCTCGCTTCTTTGAGGGCCATAAACACTTCCTTTTTGTCGATCATCTGAAGCAGTTGTATCAACGCAGTATCCTGTCCAGTTCCTGCTTTACATAAGATAACCGATATAACAATCAACAGGACACATAAAACACGTCTATACATGATACTTTAAACCAAAAGTGACAAAACACAATAGTAACATTTTCTAGGCTTAAAACAAAACTAGCATATACTAATGTTATACATTTATCAAAAATAAAAAATTGCAAATATTCTGATAATATTTTGCGTATTAATACAAATCTTAAACGTTCTTAAAACCTTTATTGAATATTGACACACTTTTAACACCTAAAATCTTGACCTCAATTATCTGTTTATTATTTCTATAAATGTTAGTTGAGGGGATTATTATAAATAATTCGAATTCGTAATTTTGAACTACTAATCTAACAATCAACTTCTTCTAAAACACAATCAAATACTGTGAATACAGTACCTAACATTACTAAAATTTTAAGTTGATTATTGAATTTTAATGCCCTCTTCCTGAAATATGTATATATATATGTTTTATCTGAACGATGATTGTAATTATTGTTATAATGGACAGTATAATGACCATAAAAATCAAAAAGGGTGATTTTCTCTCTTTAAAAGACTTCTGGGATATAGTAGAGGTATGTTTTCTCTTTCTCCTCTTAACAGCAGGTTTTCTCTTGTGTACATTATGTTTTTTTTTCATTTCAATACAACTGGAACAATAAAAAATAGAAATCCTATATTAAAATTTGATAAAAACATAAATTGATACTCATTTGCATCAACAATAATTTTATAATCCTAAACTTCCTAATACAACATTTCTCAAAACCTATTTTTCTTTCAACACAGGTTAGAACAAAAAAAGCTACAAAAGTTAATGACCGTTTAGACTTATGAGAAAAACTTCACTAACACATTAATTATAAAGATACCCCAACATGATGCTGCAAGATTTACAGATGGAAAACAGGAATGTCGGACAGCCATGACCGATACTTAGACTAAACAATACCAACATATTTTTGATTCCTTCGTAAATTTGATAAATACAGTCTAATTGGATATTCCTTTCAAAGGCTAACAATAAGGATGTCTTGCTTTATTACAAAACATCCTAGATGATCATTTTATTGTATAAAAAAGCTAAGACCCTACTAAACATGATGTTTTATAGAATACTGTTTCCAATAACATTCAAATTTTATTTAAAATTTCATCCGCTGGATCCTTATAGCATTCAATATCGCAATTAGCGAAACCCCTACGTCAGCAAATACGGCTTCCCACATAGTAGCAAGACCTCCAGCCCCAAGAATAAGAACTATGCCTTTCACCACAAACGCTAGTATGATATTCTGCCAAACAATTTTTTTTGTTTTCTTGCCAATATTAATGGCTATCGGGATTTTAGAAGGCTTGTCATCCTGAATAACAACATCTGCTGTCTCAATTGTCGCATCGCTTCCAAGTCCTCCCATAGCAATTCCCACATCACTTAAAGCAACTACCGGAGCGTCATTTACCCCGTCTCCTACGAAGGCAACAGTTTCATTTTTTGCCTTCATCTCTTTTACTTTGTTTACTTTGTCTTCAGGCAAGAGATCTCCAAAAGCCTTGTCGATCCCCAGCTTATCTGCAACAAATCTAACAACAGTTGTCTTATCTCCGCTCAACATCGTCGCTTTTACATTGAGCTTATGAAGCATATCAATAGTCTTTTGGGAATCTTCCTTTATGCTATCGGCAATGGTAATGTAGCCCACAAATTTACTGTCTTTAGCCACCGCAATAGTTGTGTAGACAATTGATAATGGATCTAGATCATATTTAATATTGAATCTGTCCATCAGTTTAAAATTGCCGACCAGTAATTCTTTTCCGTCAATCTGCGCTTTCAAACCATGACCGGGAATCTCTTCAGTGTTTTCTAATTTTATGGAACTATCAACATCTCCTACATATTCGTGTATGGCCGTTGCTACAGGATGCGTGCTAAGACTTTCGATGGCATTTACGAGTTTTAGAATTTCAGCTTTATCGAAATCGGAATTAAAAACTACTTCTTGCACTTTAAAAACACCTTCGGTCATTGTACCAGTTTTATCCATTACTACATTCTTTATGGCAGCCATAGTATCAAGGAAATTACTGCCTTTGAATAAAATACCATTACGACTGGCAGCTCCAATACCTCCAAAATATCCCAATGGAATAGAAATTACCAATGCACAAGGACATGAAATTACCAAGAAGACTAAAGCTCTGTAAAGCCAGTCATTGAATACGTAGTTCTCTAAAAAGAAATAAGGTAGCAAACATATTCCGATTGCAAGAAAAACAACGATTGGGGTGTAGACTTTGGCAAACTTCCTTATAAAAAGTTCTGTAGGTGCTTTCTGGGATGTTGCATTTTGGACCAATTCCAAAATCTTACTTAGCTTGCTGTCCGTATAAGCGGTAGTCACCTTAACCTGAGCAACGGTATTTAGGTTGATCATGCCGGCAAGCACCGATTCCCCCTTGTTTTTGGTATCCGGTTTACTTTCACCTGTCAGTGCGGCAGTATTAAAAGAAGCACTATCCGTGAGCAGTTCTCCATCAAGGCCCAGTTTCTCCCCAGGTTTTAATTGGATAACCATACCTATCTGTGCCTCCTCGGCTTTAATAACTCTGGTCTGATTCTCCTCAACAATTCTCACTTCGTCCGGCCGCTGGTCCAGCAGGGCTTTTATGTTACGCTGTGCTCTTGAAACCGCCAACGTCTGAAATACTTCGCCTACAGCATAAAAAAGCATAACGGCCACCCCTTCGGGATATTCCCCGATAAAAAACGCGCCTATGGTTGCAATGCTCATCAAAAAGAATTCTGAGAAGACCTCTCCCTTGGCTATACTCTTAAAAGCATCTTGAATTACCGGAAGGCCTACGATTCCATAAGCTACCAGATACCAAACAAATCTGACTGTTCCTTTAAACCATTCCTGAGGCAGCCAGTTATCCAATGATATTGCAATAAGTAAAAGTAAAAGAGAAAGAATAGATGGTAGAAACATTTTAAATGGACTTCCGGTGGCATTACTGTGGTCATGACCGTCATCATCACTATGGCCATGATCGTGTCCGTCATTTTTGTAATGTTCCTCTTTTACCAATTCTCTTGCTCCGGCTTTAGAATAGACCTTTTCCGTCTGCGTACAACAGATCTGCTTGCCTTGCGCGTCATATTGATGTTTGTGATCCATAATATTTATTTTAAAAGGTTTTTTAATATTTTATCCATAAAGAATTGTTTCGAGACCTTATTTGCTTCACTTAGTACAACATCTATTGAAGGAATTGATTTCTCCAAATATTTCTCAGCCCTAATTATTGCATCACTTTGTTTTTTGATTTTCTCTGTTTCTTTCAAAGCGTCCGCCAGGGCAAGTAAGCTGAGTCCATGATCCTTCAGTATTCCCAACTGTTCGATCATCCAGCTAACTGCGTAAAAACCAAACTTGGATAGCGCCAGAGGATGGGTCTGCTTTTCTTCAACAGGTGGGAGTCGATTAAAGGGTGACTCAAGTATAGTATCAGTAAGGTAGTTTCTCAACTCCGACTTTTCATGTTCAATATCTACTAGTTCGACACATCCCTGTAATGATTGTGCATAAATACTTAACCAGCGTAATTTCCGACGAAACTCATGAATATCTGACTCCACGTTTCTGAAAACATATTTTCCATTCTGGGAAAAATCCATTATCTTTTCTATTTCTGAACGATAGAATTTAACAAGACGTCTGTGCTGCTCGTCTTTTGCCTTCCATTGGGTTTTGTCAATGTCACTGATGATTTTTTTTAATTGTTTACCATTCAACCAGTTTTTACGTTTGAGTAATTTATTAAGTTTCCTCACGACTTTTTCTAATTGTGCATCAAAATAAATCCCCACATCTTCTGGAATGCATTTGTCTTTGGTATACAATTTAGCAAAAGTGGTAAAATAGTCTATGCTCCCAAGCATGTCCTCCAATTGTTTAAATTTGTCCCGCATTCTTCTAAACTGTTTTGTTCTTGGACCAGTAACACTATATATCCTGGCCAATGCCTCCAATTGGAACAAAGGTGTTCTTAATCCATTCTCAAAAAGATACCGCCCGGGATTGTTCTCTTTCTTCGCCCCTTCAAACAAATCTGCGAGTTTTTGAAGATGCAGATCGAACTGATTATTATTCTGTTTCATGGCCGCTATTTTTATTGTCGGATAATTTTCTCAGAAATCGCTTGTACCACTCAAATTGATTTATTACGAAAATCAATAGGGTAATAACTGTTGCAGAAATTGCAAGAACAAACATGTTGAGTGCGATAGCTATTCCAACCGCAGCAATTGTCCAGAGGCCGGCTGCTGTGGTCAGTCCTATTGGCATACTTTTCTCAGTACGAAATCCTATACCGGCTCCTATAAATCCTAGGCCAGTTGCAATCGCCGCCAGCATTCTTGCCGTTGCAGACCTGTCTTCAGTCAAGTGGGCTGCAACAGATACAAAGAGACAAGAGGCAACACAGATACAGGCAAATGTCCTTATACCCATATTCTGCTGTTCTTTTTCCCGTTCTATACCGACGATGCTTCCTAAAACGAGAGCGAGTACCAATTTAGCAGAAAGCAAAAGTTCAAAATTCATATCCATAGAGTCTTTAGATTTTATTATTTACAGATATATTACATTTCATAATAAGAATCATTTTTGGGATTTGCCGGAATATCTATTTCTCCAATCATTTCCAAAAGGTTTATCTCGATGGTTTGTGCAAGCGAAGTCATTGGTGTATCAACTGGCGTACCCTCAAAAGGATCCTGCATAATGATGACTGTCTTTTCAATGGCAATAAAGAGTATTGGTATAATCATGGTCATTACGATCTCAATAGTTAACTGAGAATCTTCGAGCCCGAAAGGCAAAATCGCGGCAAAGACGTAGATCAAGGTGTGTACCATCATGCTATATGATCTGGGAAAGACCGTATTCTTAATACGTTCACACTTACCCATGCTGTCGCATAACCTACCTATTGTTTCATTTAGCTGAACCTGTTGAATATCCGTTATCGCTCCACTGAAAGCGAGATGTCTGATTGCATTTGAATGTCTATCCAATATTGCATTGGGTATATTTGTGGCTTTTATCCCGTGGAAATGCAGATAAGCCTGAACTTTAGGTGAAAACTCCAGCTTTCGGAGCGATTCTCCCAGCGCATAAGTCCAGATAATTTGTCGGTCCACAAATTCTTTTATTTCGTATCGGGGACTTTCGGGAGCATATTGAATAAACTGCCTTAGTAAATTCCTGGAGTCATTAACAATAGCTCCCCATATTGTTCTGGCTTCCCACCAGCGCTCATAGGATTGAGCCGTTCTAAAGGCCAGTAGTAGGGAAACAGCCGTTCCGATCAGAGCAGGAATACTCAGCGGCAAGGATACTTTTTTAAAAGTCGGATGCATATCAACCACGCCGATCGATATGGCGAATATAGAGATCAGAATGAATTGTGTCTTTATCTCATTTATAAAGTACCAAATTGATATTTTTCGATTTAATAACATAACTGAATATTCTAGGTTTGTGAAGAACAATAATCATTCTTTATATTTTTAGACGGATGTACATTTAGATAATGAACAATTAATTATAAATCTTGGTTTCCCCCTTCCGAAACCGATTTCAATATTTTCAATATTGTTCATAGCAAAACAAAAATACAGTGTAAATGCTGGTCAAACACATCTTCAAGTAAATTCCATACCTGAAGGAGCTGTTGTCGAAATTTTTCATAATACTGCCAGCGGATCACTTCATAGTATATCCCGACTATTAAAGTTCATCAATATAACATTGACCTGTTTAAATCTATCCAGAACATTTTTTCCATATGAAGTCCAATAAGTGTGGTTTCGCAACATAGCCATATTTATAGTCTTCCATTCCTCATCCGAATAAACCCTGTGAAGGAAAATTTCAAACTCTCTCCTTATCGCCATAGCATATCTAGGATAAGTGGGTCTAGTAAAGTGAAAGAAATCAGCATCACAAAGTATCATTTCCACCAAATTCATCGGCGACTGCGGAAACTTTGTTGCTTCGATACAGGCCGATACCGAATTTATAAATTCGGTATCGGCTTTATATCTCGTCAGAAAACTTTTGGCTATCTGTTTACTTTTTTCCTCGTGTCCGGCGTAGGTATGAATATAACCACAGTCGTGAAACCAGGCGGAAACAAGTAATATTTCCATTTGGCCACCATCAAGACTATAGAATTGTCCAATTTCAACTGCTGCTTTCGCAACTTCAACTGTATGGGTAATGCCATGAAAACCCAAATCACCTGAAAGGTTTTCTTTTAGCAATGAGGAAACATAATTTTCAACAGATAACAACAGAGTTTTCATAATTTTACATTTACTTAGAAATTAATGTTCATGCCCACCAGTATTGCTCAATTTCGCATTGATAAAGAATGCCCCTTTGGTAACAATTTTAACTCCCTTAGGAATTTCTGTTACAGGAGTGATAACAGTGTAACCCAATTCAGAAACTCCTTTAACAACTTCGATCTTTTCAAAATTAATTTTCTTTTCAGTTTGCTTATTATCAGCAACATGATCATGTTTTTCCCCCGGTTTGTGATCATGGTCTTCTTCAGCTTTCTGGTCATGGCTTTCACCTTCTTTGTGTTCATGACCACCTTCCTTGTGACCAGCTTCAGGATCCTTATCCGTATGAACAAAAATATAGAACTTACCGTCAGCTTCTACAATGGCATCATTAGCAACAGTCGATGCCATTACATCTTCTACACTGACCATACCTGTAATGTTCATTCCGTCAATTAGCCCCGTTTTATTCCCTACTACAGTACAATGCACAGCTATTGTTTTACTTTCGTTTTCGAATGATGAGCCTATATTGAATACCTTTGCAGTGTAGGTAACTTTTGGATTATTGGTAATGGTAAAATTGACAACCTGTCCAATTTTCATATAAGGTAAGTCGCGTTCGAATACCTGAAGATCAAGATGCAAAAGACCATTATCGACAATTTCGACAACCGGAGAGGAAACATCTACATAACTACCTATCTTGGCCAGCTCATTGCTAATCGTACCACTGACAGGGCTTGTTACAACAAGTGCGGACCTTAGATTCTCCCTGTTAATACTAGATGGATTAATGCCCATCAACTGTATCTGCTTTTTTAATGATGCTTTACGAGCCATCAGTGCATTCAGGTCAGCAGTAGCTGTCTGGAGGTTTTTCAATGCACCAGCACTCCCTTCATTAAGTTCCTGTTGACGGCTCTGTTCCTGTTGTGCTAAAGTAATCCGACTGTCAATCGTTATGTATTCTTCCTGCAGCTGGATAAACTGTGGATTTTCTATTGTGGCGATCACCTGCCCTTTTTGAACATAATCACCCAGCTGCACTTTGAGACTTTTGACAACCCCTCCATACAGCGAGGTCGCATTTGCCTTCTTATTGTTAGGAACCCGAAGTGCTCCGTTGGCCTTGACGGTTGCTGTCAGATTTTTATTTTCGATGTCGCCAAGAGTGATCCCAACAGCCTTAATCTGTTCTTGTGTAAGTGATGCAATAGTAGAAGACTCTTCTTCTGCATGCCCCTCCTCACCACTAGCTTCTGCCTTCTTTGTCTCTTTCCTGGCTCCGCTCTCTTCCTTCTTGTCAGCCTGTCCGCCACAACTATATAAAAATGCTACAAGAACACCCGAAACTAATATTTTTCCTATAATTTTCATTTTGTATTATTTGTTATTGAAGTAATTGAATTGAATTGCTGATTGGTTGTACTGGTTTAGTACATCCAAATAGTTCTGACGGATACCTATTGCCTGGTTCAGGAACTGTCCTAATTCAGCAAAACTTATTTCACCTGTTCTATAACTCAGAGTCGCAGCACTGATTATTTCCTCAGATTGACGTAGTCCCGATGTTTCATAGAAATTCAGAAGAGAATAGTTTTTTTCTATTTCAGCAATAGCCGATGCCCTTTGTGTCTGGAACTGCTGGGTCTGATAAGCAAGTGTTTTTTCTTGCACTTCTTTCTCGGCAACCGCAACCCTTACTTTATTCCGGTAGGCGCCGCTCCCAAAAACCGGGAAAGAAGCCATTACTGAAAAACCAGTAAACGGATCTTTGGCACCCCACAGACGCTGACTAAAAAACCTTCCAGAAAACTCCGGTTTGTTCGTATTCTTCTGAACTTTGATATTGGAAGAAGCAATATTGACATTTTGTTCCTGCAAAGCAAGTACCGGATGCGAACTATTATTTTCAACTAGTTCAACTTCGATTTTCTTTAATGATTCAGCAATAGGAAGTAACCATTCGTTCTGATTCATGAGCATCATCAATTGTTGCTGCTGGACTGTCATTTCTTTCTTGTTCTGCTCAAGAAAAGCCCGTAGTTCTTTAAGTTTAGCTTCAGCCGACACCTGATCCAATTTAGCGACATCTCCTGTCCTGACCCTGACTTCAGTAGTTTTAAAGAGCATCGTGTAAATACTGTCCAATTTTTTAAAAAGCAGCTGTTTGTCCTGCAGGTACCAAAGCTGATAGTATGCGGTACGCACATCACGTTTGATTGCAGCATTCAATACATCGGTATTAAGTTCTGCATATTTTAACTGCTGCTTAAAATAATCTTTCCTTGCAGCATACAAGCCAGGCCATGCTATACTTTGAGAAACTCCGATTTTCAAAATTCCTACTCTATCTGATGGCCGGAAATCTTCATTTTCAGCAAACACGCCCGTTTTGGGAATATCGTTTGCAGTCTTGACGTTCAAGGAAGCACTTTTTACCTGTGCACTATTAACCCCATACTGTTGATTATTTTCCAACGCCGTGCCCACCGCTTTTTCGATAGAAATCCGTTCCCGCTGCTGGGCCTTGACCGTCGATAAACTTCCCAGACACACTAAGATTACCATTGTTATTGCCTTCATTTTACCGTCTCCATTTTTTTTGAGCTTCGAATTAAAAATAATGTACAGGAGGGGCAGCACAAACAGTGTCAAAAATGTTGCTGTGATCAATCCGCCGATCACCACAGTGGCAAGAGGTTTTTGCACTTCGGCACCGGCACTCGTACTAATCGCCATAGGTAAAAACCCGAGTGATGCTACAGTGGCAGTCATTAATACCGGCCGCAGACGGGTCATTGTACCCTCTTTTACTCGTTTGAAAACATCCTCTATTCCCTCTTTCTTTAGTTGATTGAACGTTCCGATCAGAACGATACCATTAAGCACTGCAACTCCAAACAGGGCAATAAAACCGATTCCTGCACTAATACTGAACGGCATACCACGCGCCATAAGGGCAAATACACCACCAATAGCACTCATTGGGATGGCCGTAAATATTAAGGCAGCTTGCTTAAATGAATGGAAAGTAAAATACAACAGCATAAATATTAACAATAGTGATACTGGTACCGCAATCATCAGACGTGCACTCGCCTTTTGTAAGTTTTCAAACTGCCCTCCGTAGGTAAAATAATATCCTGAAGGCAATTTTATCTTTTCGGACAATTGTTTTTGGATATCCTGTACCACACTTTGTACGTCCCGACCTGCAACGTTGAATCCAATTACTATACGCCGCTTCCCTGCCTCCCTGCTTATCTGGGCAGGTCCAAGTTTATACTCTATATTTGCAACCTGCGAAAGTGGAATCTGTATTCCCTTATCTGTTGGGATCATCAGGTTACTGACATCATCAATGCTACTCCGATGTGTACTATCAAGACGTACAACAAGGTCAAACCTTCTTTCATTTTCATAGATCTGACCTGAACTTTTGCCTGCAAAAGCCGTACTGACAACATCGTTGACATCCTGAATGGTCAATCCATAATTTGCAATCCGGGTACGGTCATACTCGACATTAATTTGTGGCAGACCGCTTACCCGCTCGACCTGTGGAGATGTTGCCCCCTGGACAGTTTGAATCACCTCACTGACTTCTTTTGCGTAGGATGCGAGTGAATCTATGTTTTCACCAAAAATCTTAACAGCTACATCCTGCCTTATACCTGTCATCAACTCGTTGAAACGCATCTGAATAGGCTGGTTTTTCTCAAAGAAAACGCCCGGTATAACCTCAAGCTTTTCCATCATCGCCTCTGCAAGTTCGTTGTAATTTCTGCCAGACTTCCATTCGTCTTGCGGCTTTAGTACGACCATTAAATCGGTTGCCTCGGGAGGCATCGGATCGGTAGGCACTTCAGCTGCTCCAGTTTTACCCACAACCATTTTCACTTCATCAAATTGCTTAATTATCCTTGAAGCCTGCATGGAGGTTTCGATACTCTGATTTAATGAACTTCCCTGCGGCAAAATACAGTGAAAGGCGTAATCCCCTTCTTGCAGTTGCGGAATGAATTCGCCCCCCATCCTACTGAAGAAAAATAAACAAACTGCAAAAATAGCGACAGTTGCTCCTACAATGATATATTTGATCCTGATTGCTTTTTGAAGCAGAGGCTGATACCAACCAGAAAGCTTATCCATCATTTTGTCGCTAAAAGTCTTTTTGTGACTTGGTTTTTTTGACAGAATTAACGCACACATCATCGGAATATAGGTCAGCGACAATATCAACGCTCCAAATATCGCAAAACCAACAGTTTGCGCCATGGGGCGGAACATCTTGCCTTCCACACCGACTAGGGTGAGGATTGGTATATAGACAATTAGAATGATGATCTCGCCAAAGGCGGCACTTGTACGAATCTTGGATGCGGAAAGGAAAACTTCATCATCCATTTCGTTTTGCGTTAGCCGCTCAGTAGATTTCCGCAGTCCAAGATGGTGCATAGTAGCTTCTACAACTATAACCGCACCATCCACTATTAATCCAAAATCGATCGCTCCAAGACTCATCAAGTTAGCACTAACACCAAATACATTCATCATACCTAAGGCAAACAAAAGCGCTAATGGGATAGCGGAAGCAACAATAAGTCCTGCACGGAAATTCCCAAGAAACAGTACTAAAACAAAGATTACGATCAACGCACCTTCGATCAGGTTTTTCTCCACAGTACTCATTGCCCTTCCTACTAAGTCGGTTCTATCCAAATATGGCTCAATTGTCACGTCATCAGGCAAAGATTGTTGAATTGTCGGTAGTTTTTCTTTTATCCGTTTTACTACCTCGTTACTATTTTCACCTTTAAGCATCATTACCACGCCACCCACGGCATCAACCTCTCCATTATAGGTTAATGCACCATATCTTACAGCACTACCAAACCTAACATCTGCAACATCACCTATATAAATAGGAACAGCTCCGGAATTTTTTACAACGATTTTTTTGACATCATCGAGAGAAGTTGCCAATCCGATACCCCTGATAAAGTAGGCTGTAGGCTTTTTGTCAATATAAGCTCCTCCCGTATTTTGGTTGTTCTTCTCCAGAGCCGTGAATATTTCAGGAATACTAACTCCCATAGCCCTAAGCTTATCAGGGTTTACAGCAACCTCATATTGTTTCAATTGACCACCGAAGCTGTTCACCTCAGCTATGCCTGGCGTCCCATATAGCTGTCTTGCCACGATCCAGTCCTGCATTGTACGCAGATCCTTCGCATTATACTTACTCTCACTACCTTTTTTGGGGTGAATTATATATTGATAAACTTCTCCCAGCCCGGTACTTACAGGGGCCATTTCCGGGGTACCTATACCCTGTGGAATCTTATCAACCGCCTCTTTTAATCGTTCGTTGATAAGCTGTCGAGCAAAATAAATGTCTATATCCTCCTCGAAAACGACGGTAATAACCGACAAACCAAAACGCGAGATACTACGGATCTCTTCAATCTTGGGCACATTTGCAATACTTTGTTCGATAGGAAAGGTAACCAGCTGTTCAACCTCCTGCCCGGCCAACGTGGGACAAGTGGTGAGTATCTGAACTTGATTATTGGTAATATCGGGTACCGCATCTATAGGCAACTTTGTTGCACTCCATGCTCCCCAAATAATAAGTAACAGGGTCATCAAACCAATAATGATCTTGTTCTTTATACTGAATTTTATGATACTGTCTAACACAATGTATTTTGTTATTTTAACATTAAAAAAATCGCGCTTGCTCTAGCACCTTAAAAGAAGGTGGAGAGGAATTACAAGTGTGTAAGGGGAATGATTAGACACTGAAAAGATTGGCTATAATCTTTATAAAGCCATAAATCAGTATTAAATCAGAAGCAATTTATATTGTTATAAAATGCAACAAATACCCATACTCTTTTAAAATGAACTTAAACGTAAAATTTTGGCGGTTGCCAAATAGAACCCGAATACTGGGAGATAAATTTAAAATCCGGAATTATTACTTTTTCCCTAGAAAAAATCTGTGTTAGCACACCTAATTCAGGGATTTCAAAATTGAAGGAAACAACTGAAATACTACAGCATGTACACTGGCAGAAAGGAGTACAATAATCATCACTATCATTGCTATGCCTATGCGTTGTTTCGTCCGCAAATTTGGAAAGAGTTCCACATGTATTATTCGTATCCCCACAAGGCACCATAAATAGCGCAAGGATATAAAATAATAATATTGTAGCTTTCCATCTCATATTTATAACGAAAATATAAAAAAAAACAAACAAAACTAAATTTAAAGACGACTTTATAGTTTTCTTGCTTTAATATGAGAATATTTATAGTTGTCTATTATAAATACAACGACAATTTTAAAACTAGTTCATTAGTGCAATTGTCTCTCGTCCAAACATCCTACTCTATAAAAGAGTAATTATTTAAATCAATATTGGGGAAGTATTTAAATTTATATTAGTCATTCTAATATCGTGCAATTGATATTACAATTCAGCCATATTGTTTCTAATAAAAAAACAATAAATAAATGGCTTTATTTAAAACTGTAATATATCTTTTGACTAACGCTTTTCAAAGTATATGAACAACTTTACATACCTCTAAATCTCCATATAAGTATTTAAAGTAGATTTGTGTGAATTATTTATATTTCTTAAAAGTTCGATGTAAATAATTAAATTTAAGTATTATGGGAAAAGTCCAGTTTAAATCAACCAACTACGAATAGTACTTGTAAACAAGCGAAATGATCTATTCCAACAATTATTTTAAACAGTCATAAAAATAGCCCAGGTAATGATATAATCTGATTCAACTTTAATTCAGAGTAGAAAATTATATAAAATTAACCTCTTTAGTATACATCAAGTTCGATTGGCTTGAAAATAGACTATTATCAAACTATCATAAAATTCAAGATAAATTATTAATAAATACTATTATGCAATTTAGATTTATGTTTATCCTTTCCTTTTATGCCATTATTCTCTTTATGGCTGGCTGTGGGCAACAAAATTTGGATTTGCTATTGCTACAAAAAGCTCGAATTTTCGCAGAAAATTATCCTGATAAAGCGTTAAAATTCATTGACTCTATTTCTTCACCAAAAACCAATTTAAACAGAGAACAATACATGTATTATCTAGTTGCTCATACTCAGATATACTATAAAAATCATCTCCCTATTGAAGAGGATACACTTATATTTTATGCTGTTAACTATTATCAAAAAAAATCAAATAATCCCAAGCAAACCTCACTAGCATACTTTTACGCAGGTAACGTCATGAGAGAACAAAAAAAGTATGATGTAACAATGGAATATTATAAAAACGCCGAAAAATATGCACTTCTATCTCATGATGCCTCAACAATCGGTCTAATTAACTTCAATATGGGAGACCTTTTATCCGAACAAGGACGTTACAGAAAAGCATTAAATAAATATCAAAAAGCAGCTATCTACTATAAGCAATACCCTGACAAACTAGCATTTTCATATAGCTCTATTGGTAGAATGTATCTATTTCGCCAAAATCCTGATAGCGCCTTTCTTTTTTTCCATAAAGGACTAAAAATTGCAGAATATCTGGGAGGAACAAATTTAAGAAGACAATTGACAGAAAGCCTCTCAGTTGCATATGAACAGACAAAAGAATACAGAGCCTCCCAAAAATACCTATGGCAATCAATCTCTCTTAATACTGACAGTACCAGATTGCCACGATATTATCTAAACTTTGCATTACTCTACAGTAAAATGTCACTTGATGATTCTACAACGTATTATACAGCAAAGTTAAAAAAAGAGCTACCCACAATAAAAGACAATTATTTAAAATACAGCATATTAGACTACCTAATCCGTTACGAAAAAAAAAATAACAGGATCTCAACTGCTTTTGATTATCAAACAGATCGAATGAAAGTTCTTTATCAGATTATGAAAGAACGCGAGAAGCAGTCTATCTACAAAATAGAAAAAAAATACAACTATGAACAGATTACAAAGGAATATTTTGAAGCACTTACGATAAAACAACAATGGATAATTTTGTTAATGGGCATTGTAATTTTAGGAGGAATTTCATTTCTAACTTACAGTACAAGACAAAAAAACAAACTACATGCAATTGAAGGCAAAATAGAGACTTTGAACGGAATGAAACTCGACTTAGAATCTATGGTACAAAAAAAACAGCGTGACCTTCGAAGGACAATTCTATGGAGATTTGATATTACTAAAAAATTAATCAAACTAAATAAAGAAATCAACAAGAACAACAAAATTATATCAGATAGTAACTCGTTACTAAAGCGATTTAATACTATAGTCTATGGAGAAAATTCCTATGATGAACAGTGGGAAACACTGCACCAAGCCTTCCGTCAGGCTAGACCCGAATATTCGGAAAAAATAAAACAGTTATTCCCAGAAATTACTGAAACAGAATTTCGGATATGTATTCTTACCTACGCTGATTTCAGTGTTAAAGAAATAGCCCTTATTCTTCAACAAAGTCCAAATACGGTACAGACGCGAAGAACGTCATTAAGACAAAAACTTGGCGTACCTAAAGGCGGAGACATCTCTGAATCAATAGACAGCTTATGCGGTTGATTTTTTCAATCAAAATATTCCAAAAGAATTGGCATCAGCGCTAAGCCCCCTAATACATCGACCTTATAATCAAATATATAATCCGATAAAAACAACTTAAAATCAACGACTTTCCCTAACAAAAACGTCACAATATCATCTCCTAACTTAATCAACCTACCCCTTCAACAAAATAATTAATGCTTCATAAGATTTTATTGAAAAAAGGATTTTATTCAGATGATAAACTTTCACACATTATATCTTTTAAAAGTTAAAAATTAAATCCGCATAACTTTATCACATCCTTTCTCCAACGGCATTAATAATTAATAAAATTCCATTGTCATTTGTTAAATATAGAAAATGATACTACCATAACCTGATCAAAAACCTATATTTAAAAAAACACAATATACAGAAAATAAGAAACTTATAATTTATCAATAATAAAAACCTATACCTAAGAAAATTAAACCTATATATGTAATAGTTCAAAAAACCGCACCAATATATTTGACCACTAAAAGTTAAACCCAACAACACTTTTAGTATGAAAAAACAGATATTATTGATCGCATTATTATCAGGTGTTATTGCTGCTCCTGCTTTAGGAAGTTCACAAATCGCACCGGTTCCCAACAGTGCTTTAATCACCCAATCTGACGAAATTGATTTAAGAGGAAGAATCGAACCTGGTGAAATTCGTAGAATAGGTTCTGCTGTCTCAGCATTTTTGGAAACAACTGTAATTAGATCACAATTTCATTTTGATGGAGGAACATTGCAAATTTCCATTGCCAATGCTACAGGCACTATGGTATATAATCAGACAGTGTCCACTTCAATTGGCGAATTTTTAATACCAATTTCAGGATTTACATCAGGAAACTATTCGATAACATTTACTTCTACCTCAGGTGAAGTGACTGGAGATTTCGTATTATAAAAATTTAAATAATTCAGAGACCATGAATAAAAAACCAAAAATCATGATCTCTGAATTAAAATGCTTTACCAGAGCTTAGATATAAGTTCCCTAATCTGAATTTGGTAATAAAATGCGTAGAACGGTAACATATAAATTCAGTTCCCAAGCAATAACAGCAGATATCTCCGGACGTATTTCTGATTCATCCGGGAAGGTGTTACCTTTTGCTAAAACACAAAAAATTGTATTTCAAGAGGGAGTAATGTATATCCAATATTTCAGCCACTTTCTCTTCTTTCTAGAATTCACAACTTTTGTATTACATAACGATTTAAAAGCTAGCTATTTCAACCAAAAGAAAAGGCTTTTTTTAATTATGATGTTAGAAGGAAACATATTTTTATCAAAAGAAGATGGTACACAAATTTTACAAATAGAAAACGACACTTGTTACACAACATATAATCGTAAAGGGGAATTTCACTACTCTTTGGCTACTGGCAGAACTAGCTTTTGCTACATTATGCCCAGAACAGCATGGCTTGATAGAGCGAAAGGCCATTATCCCCATATTGAACAATTGCTAACTAGTATGAAAAAAGACAAAACAGTGTTTGGCAACCTTTCTCCGTGTCGGATAGATCCAACTTTACATACTTTGTTAGAACAAATGTTCAATTTAACAACCACAAATCCGATTGATTTGGAAATAGAATTGACAAAATACATTCAAGCAATTATTAACCAATATCAATTCTTACTGAATTTAAAATATTCCCAACGTGTTTATCAGATAAAAGATTATATAGAAAACAATTACACTGTTCTCCACTTAAACAATAAAGTCATCGCAAATTTATTTTTTATCACCGAAAAAACTCTCATAAAAACCTTCAAACAAGAATTTGGCATAACACCTCATTATTATCTAATGAACTACAGGATGGAAAAAGCCAAAACATTATTGATTTCGGACCGCATTTGTCCTTCACACGTTTATCCACTTGTCGGCTATTCAGATTTTCATAGTTTCAGAAGACAATTTAAAAAACACTTTGGTTTTCCACCATCTAAATGCTTAAAGCGCTAAGCATAAAAAATATTTTACATGAATTTCAATAAAGTGAACAAAAACAAACATTTATTCACAATAATTATTGAAAAATTCAAAAATTTGGTTTGTTTTTTCCTACTCCCCGGATACTTAATACTCCGAACTTTAACAATACATAAGGGACTATTATAAAGTCTAGATTTAGTCTGCATACCAAGGTACAGGCCATTTCTCGATGGTAATGTTTCGACAAGATAGCTGCCATCTTAATTGCTATCAATATCCGTTGGTATGCTTCACCGGGTCGAGATCGGATGTCGGGGCAGAGACGCACTTACTGCGATAGTACATTGAAAGACATCAGAAAATTGGGAAATCTCCCCCTGTTTAAAAATTGCAGGGGGAGATAGTTTAAAATAATTGAGCAAAAAAGGACAGATACATAAGATAAGAAAGAAAAAATACAACAAAAGAATATTGTATCCAGATAATTTCGCCATTACAACTTCAAGGAAGTTGACTGGCATACAAATAGAATTCCTCCATCGTATGGCTATGAGGTTAAATCGACATACACGTTAGTTCATGAAACTTATAAACTTAAAGTACTTAATTATGAAAACTTTAAAATCAAAATTTATTGCTGGCGCAACAGCGTTAACATTACTATTAGGCAGTTTTTTCATTGTAAACGCTATGGCAAAAAAGGTAGAAGTAAAACAAACAAGCTACAAATGGTTCCAAATTTCATCATCGACTGATTATGACACCAATGAGCCTGTAGCACAGTCGGACGCAGCCTATCTAGGAGAAGGAACAACACCCCCAATGGGCAATAACTGTTCAACTAATAACCCACATCAATGTGTATCGGGATTTAGTTCTGATCAGGTAAACCCTTCTACCAATGAACTGATCGACGACAATCAAGTACCGAAGTCAACGCCACGTACACGAAATTAACGTCAACTGATGACAAAGAAAGGGGGGCCAATGGCTCCCCTTTCTTTGTTTTGCTTAACTTATAGATCTTCGTACCCTGTATTCTGCTCTAGAAATGGATTCGCTGAAAGTTCTTTTTGGGGTATGGGATATACCTTATTTTTTTCTTCCCAGCCACCTTTTATATCTCCTATCACTTCGACAGTCATATCCCAACGCTTTAGGTCAAGCCACCTGTTTCCCCATTCACAGAAAAGTTCCTTACGTCTTTCCTGTACCAAAGTGTCAAAGATTTTGCTTTCGTCCAAAACAGTATTTTTTGTTAGTCCGGATCGTGTCCTGACCATATTCAGATCGTCCGAGGCAGATTTTAGGTCACCGATAAAGAGGTTCGCTTCCGCCCTGATCAGGTACAGTTCCGCTAGCCTCAAGACCGAATAAATCTCCTTGGCCGAACCTCCCGGTCGCCTGTTCCTGTATTTTTGTGGATATTGAACCTCGTTACCTCCTATCTTTTGTTCACCAACCCACAAAACTTTACGCAGATCCCCATCCTCAAAACTATTATATAATTCTTGCCTGATCAGATATGTTGGTGCAACAGCATCAGAAGAAGGAACAAAAAAGTAGCCTTCTGCCGTTTCCCTATCAGAAAGTACAGGAAGCAATGCCCAGATTATCTCCTTACTATCCAATAGAAATACCTTCTCCAGATCTTTTTCAAGGGAAAACTTACCGGAGTTGATAACTTTGTCAGCCTCATTCTTTGCCAAGCTATACTTCTTCTGAAATAAATATACCCGGGCAAGCAATGCTGCTACGGCAAAATAATTTGCCCTCTCGAATTTAAAGGACAGATTTCTTAGCACTTGCTGGGAAAAAAGAAGATCTTCTTCGATCTGTTTATATACATTCTCTTTTACAGTTGCGCCCATGATACGATTGATCGTATAGTCAACGCCCAATACCAAAGGAACATCTCCGAAAATATTGATCAGGTTAAAATAAATAAAAGCGCGCAAGAACTTCACTTCTGCAATAAGGTTGTTTTTAGCACTATTACCGATGCCGGTACTATTGCTGATGCCTTCAATACAGGCATTTGCTTTATAAATATACTCATAGGCCCGGCTCCACAGCGCATAGTTGATGCTATTAAATGGTGATATACTATTAATTTCAAATTCATTTGCTTCTCCTCCTTCCGCGGACAGCCTGATCTCATCGGCACTTAGGCCAGGATAGACAGTCAACGCTCCTCCACCAAAGCTTAATCCAGTCTCATTCACCATAGCAATGTAGATACCTAGGACCGCTTGGCTGGCATTAATGCTATCACTGAAAACTGTTTCAGTCACTAGCTCGTTCTTTGGCAATTCAACGCCCAGGAAATCCTTACACGCACTTAGATAACATGCCATTCCTAGAATGACTCCCATCATTAATCTTTTTATCTGCATAGCCCTATATTTAAAATTTGGCCTGAAAGCCCAAAGTGTATGTCTTTAATGGAGGAACACCGTAAAAACTCTGTGTCTCGGGATCATTCCCCTTATAATTTGTAATTGTAAATAGATTCTGCATCGAACAGAATATTTGGAGCTGTTCCGTGCCGATCCGTCTGAGTACCGCTACCGGAAGACCATAGGACAACGATATTGATTTCAGCCGAATAAACGAAGCGTCGCCATATACGGCATCGGAATCGATAAATGGTCTGGTCGCTCGACCAGCCGGACTACTGCTGTAGGTCGAGAATTTTTGAAATTGAGCAATATCGCCCGGCTTCTGCCATCTGTTAAGGAGCTCGGCGGGCATATTAGCGTTTCCTCCCGGCCGATAGTTATAGACCTGCCCGAGATAATTCTTACCCAGCTGTTTTCTGAATTCCGCCAAGATATCAAGCTGTAGCCTTCCATAACGGAAAGTATTGCTCAGCCCTCCAAAAAAACGTGGATCTGTATTACCAAAATAGCTCAAATCATTAAAATTGCCGTTTTTAGCATCTTGGGGCGTACTGCTTGTCGTACCATCATTTTTATAAAAGCTGAACAATCCAGTTTCGTGGTCTACTCCGGCATATCTGAAAAGATAAAGTGATGAAAGCGACCTCCCTATTGTATAGGTGGTTGCATATGCACTCTCTTCCAAGCCCGGAAAAGAGATCAGTTTATTTTTAGGTACCGTAATATTTAGGCTTGCGGACCAGGCAAAATTCTTCCCCTTGATCAACGACGCTTGGGCAACTATTTCGAAGCCGGCATTCTCAACTATAGCATCCCAGTTCTCTACCACACTTGAAAAGCCTGTCATCATGGGCAAAGTATAATTAACCAGCTGGTTGCCGGTCCTATTCCTGTACCAGGCTAGGGTAAAAAGAAGCCGATCTTTCATGAAGCCAAACTCGGCACCCACTTCCATTTTTTTTGTTGATGCCCAGCTGAAGAGGCTATTGCTTAGATTTACCGGAACATATCCCAAGCTATTGCCGTACCTATAGTCTGTTGGCCGCCATCTAGACAAGTAGTTGTAGTTTCCGGTCGCATCAGATCCGGTTATACCATAGCTCATCCGTAGTTTTCCATAGCTTAGGACAGGTACTAACTTTTTCACGGCCTCTTCCTCGCTAAATAGCCAACCTGCAGCTATCGACCCAAAATTACCAAACTGCCTCTGTGGCCCGAACTTGCTCGAACCGTCGCGCCTAAAATTTATGGATAAAAGATATTTCTTGGAAAGATTGAGGTTGACACGCCCAAAAATTGCTGCATACCGATATATACTTGATTGGTCCTGGGCATTTTTGACTGGCGCGCCAGAGATAGAACCGATCAGCTCGTCACTCAGGTAGCCTGACGCAAAAACCTGCCGCCCTACTTGTGAGCTATTCTGAAAGGTTCCACCTAGCAGTGTTGTAACCTGTAAACTATTCAGATTGAACATATAATTTAACTGTGGCTCCATAAGCCAGGAGGTAAACCGCCCCGCACCAAAACTTGCCTCAGCAAGTGGGTCAAAACCGGGAAAACGAGATTTTTTTGGTGTCGCGCTATACTCATCCGTAGACATGTCGCTGATCCCAAAATTTGTTTTCAATATCAGGTTTTTGACCGGAGTATAGCTCACTACCATATTAGAATTAATAGTATTGGACGCAATTTGGTATTTCTGCAGCAGGTAAGCATATGGATTTACGGGAGCCCCAACTCCATTCAAGGCAGCCCCATTATGATACCAAACCAGTTCACCAGCCTCATTTACTGGTTCTGGATAATTGGGTTGCAGATTTGCTGTCAGCAGTAAGTTTGGGGATAGAGAAGAATTGTTTTTACCATGGTTATAAGAACCTGAAAAATCAAAATTCAACTTTTGATCCTTAGTGCGATGGTGTATCCCTAAGCTCAGTCCAATCTTCCTGTCCGAAAAATTCCCCGGCATCATAAATGTACTATTGTGATAGTTCGTTCCAAAACGAAACTGAGTATCTGAATTCCCCCCGGACAGTCCCGCATTTATAGTGCTGCTAAATGAAGGTTTTCGGAAAAATTCCCTTATCCAATCTATATCCCTTCCAGAATCAAACAACATCAGGTCTGGCGCGTATGTACTGGAAACGGGATCGGCCGAGGGAACACGGTTGTCATTTTTATACGCCTCCTTTCGCATTTCAAGAAATTGTTCCGTATTCATCATTGGCATTGTCTCTCCTAATGAAGCTATTCCCATATTACTGCTCAGTGTTAGTTCCGTTTTTCCGGCTTTACCTTTTTTTGTTGTGATAAGGATCACGCCATTTCCAGCCCTGGCGCCGTAGATTGCCGTAGCGTCCGCGTCCCGAAGCACTTCAATACTTTCGATATCATTTGGGTTAAGTGTATTAAATGGACTAACTCCTCCATAGGAATTATTAAACATGCGGCCCGTACCCGGAGCTGCCATAGATCCAAAACTATTGATATTTTCATTCTGAGGGCCAAATGGTACCCCATCAATAATAAACAGAGGATTGTCCATCGGTACCGCAGCACCAAAATTTGTGTTGATCGTATTCTGGCCCCTTAGCTGCACCTTGAATGAAGAGCCCGGGATACCACTTGTCGACGAAACGACCAAACCCGGCACCCTCCCCTGTAAAAGGGACAAAGGGTTAGAAACCGGTTGCTTTTCTATATCTTCCGCCCTTATTTTTGTGACTGAGCCTAGGTTCATCCTTTGGGTATTCGTACCATACCCGATCACCTGTATTTCATCTAGCGTATTGTTTTTCTCCGTCAAGTACACGTTCATCGTCGAGCGCTTGTCTATGTTCTCTTCCTTCATCTCAAATCCGATACCCGTAAAGACCAATGTGCCATTCGGATCCGTTTTGAGCCGAAATCGCCCGTCTTTATCCGTCAGCGTTTTTAACATCCCCCCTTTCACAGAAACGGTCACTGAAGACAACCTCTTCCCGCCACCATCCATTACCGTACCCGATATCTGCTGGCTAAATCCATACATACCATATAGGATGCTTACAATAATTAAAAGTATTTTCATCGGTTATCTATTTATTTAATGATATGACTGCAACATCCACTTCACGTACTTCCTCGCGCATAACAATACCGTATTGCCGTAGATAGTCCTTTAACATAACTACATCCGTAAGTTCAGGAGGAAGGACCATGGATATCCTCTTTTCAATTCCAGTATCATTTATAAAAGGTATTTTATGCACATCCTCAAGATATTTTGTCAGCTTACCAAATGTGCCGTTGAAAGTTACCGGCAAGCCATTTTGTTCGGTTATATATGTTCCCTTGGGAATAACATTGTCCAACTTCCTCATTTTCGTTTTGTTCCAGGCAGATAAGACCCAACAGTTCAGTTTCCTTTTTTCATAGGTTACTTCATAACCAAAATACCTTTTGAGATCTTCTGCCACCATCGTCCGCACACGTTCGTAGGGAAGCAACGGGGTTTCTATTTCATAGGTAAACAGATTAGAAGGCTTATTTTTATCATTTCTATCCGATAGTATATCTGCGTGCTTTTTTTCATAAATAAGTCTAACTTGAGGAACTTTAGCGAGTTCTGGCATGGCAAATTTGAACAACTGTATCAATGGTCTATTGATAAATGTCATACGTTCGGTATTTTCGCCACCCGTATGGATTCCTATAGGCAGACCATCAATATAGGGACTAATGAACGAACTAAATAATACATCCGGTCTTGATCCTCCGTTCCCATTTTTGAACAATGGATATCTAAAATCATAGGATAACTGTACCCGCTTTTCCTGTTCATATAATGGATTATTTAACAGACTATCCCATTGAATCTGTTCAAAATCATTGCTCGACAGTATATTTACGATTGTATTGTCTTTTATCAATACATAGTGAGGTAGAAATTCGTGTGGGAAGCTAAGATCCATTACCGTATCCTTTACTATTGACATAAGGTCATAGGCTTTCCTTCTGGCAAGCAGAAATTCACGGATAGATTCGGCCGTATTTCTTGTTGAAGTGGAATTTACCAAAAGGTATTGAACTTCGGAAAAATTAGTCTGTAGCTGCGCTATCTTTGGAAAGGACTTGATACAGCTTCCGCACCATGTCGCCCAGAAGTCGAGGATAATCAGTTTTTTGTCACGATAATCATTTAAGGTTATCTGTTCTCTCGCTGACGGATGGTTAACCACCTTTAGCGGTGTGTTCCAGAGCAGCTCTGGGATGGTATCCCCAATCTTTAAGGGTTTGATTTGATCTAGCCCGCCAGCCCCGCTGTCCTTGCGGGGCGACTGGGCCGATAAACTAAACATATAAAAACACAAAGTAGATAGTAGGGCACTTTTTAACAATAGTATTCTAAAATTGGGCAAGAGCTCTCCCGCCCTAAAAAAAATATTCATTTTTTAGGTGTTTTAAAGAGTGACCTCAACAAGTTTTCTTTCCCGCCCGATCATAATCGGATCTTACCTCCTAAAACTGATACAGGTCACGTTAATAATAAATTGATTAATTGGAGAGCCAGACGAACGTTTGAATGGTATTTCACAAGGTTATATAATTGACGTCACGTTGTCCATGGCTATGAAAGCCAATAAATTGGCAAAGCCTGCCGAGCTACTCAGGGGCTGATATCAAGTTTTTGAGAAGTGTTTTTTTAAGATTCATAACTCGTTATTTTATAACGAGCCTTTTAAAAGGAAAAACGGGGTGCGCCTATTTTCCAACTGTTATCAGGCACTACCGCTAGGCCTAGAGTCCAGTCATCAATAGGGCATCACCCCGTGTTTTGCAATAATACAAAATTCCGGGGAGAATTTCCCTATCGCCTTGGACTCTATCAATTGCGGTAGTTTTGATAACAAGGCTCTTGCATATTTATTTTTATCGTAAAAATTTATCTAACCATGAGTAATAAGATTTTGACGATCACAATATAAACAAAAATACAATAATATTATAATCAAATACAACTATTTTACAATTTAAAATACAATTAAACTCAAGCTATATTGCATTATTATAATTATACTATTGGAAAAGGATAATAAAAATATACATAGAGGAAAGATCCTACATGAGATACTGAGAAATCATCCGCGAAGGATTAAAGATATCGTCGAAGATGCGGGTTATAAATATGGTACTTTTTATAAGCATAAGAATAATCCAGAGCTCTCGTATGAAATTATTGCCAAATATGGTAAAGTAATCAGTAGAGACTTATCAGTGGAATTTCCAGAAATGGCTGATTATCCCGCTTTAGCATTAGTAGAAACTTCATATAGAGCTCCTATGGACATAAAAAAAGAGCTGGAAGAGTTAAAAGAAAAGTACTCCATTTTTTTAAGTAAACACAATACTATCCTTGAATCTAATATTCAATTGAGAGAAGAGAATATTAGACTAAAAGAACAGATTGCAGAATTAAAAGCAAAATATCAATCTTAATATAGTCCATTAAAAATCACCAAATAAGCATCAAAACAATAATTAAAAACTGATATAGCATCTAGTAACCTGTACCTCCGCATGTCTTGACCCCAATTTACATGTTATGCAAATAGGTTGTACTGAAATGCATCCCATTATATTGGGAGTAATTGTTATTGAACTAATCATGCTCGGAGCGCAGGTAGCTTACTATTTAAGTAACCCTCTTAAAAATGATCGTATTTGGCATTTGCTTTTCCTCACGCTGCTACTCACGCTTAATATCGTGAATGGCTTTCTTCCCACCCCTGTTTTGGATATACCATTATACATCCAATATATCATTCGTAATGGAATCGGTATTTTTACTGTTTCCTTCTTCCCTATCCAATTTTTCAAAAAGCTTCAGATATTAGATAGGAAGTTTCAAGAAAAAACAGCAATCTCATTCCTTTTAATATTATCTTATCCTATTGTTTTCCTTATTACTTATAATACATTCAATGATCTAGACAAAGCCCATCGATACACGATTCTCTTGCCGTTTTTGAATAACATTACCATTATGGCGCCTATAGGAAAAACCATCTGGAACGTTTATAGAAGAAATATAGACCGGAAAGGATCTCCTGAAGAAATATTAGCTTTTATAATGCTGTCAACATGGTTATTTGTCTATCTTTCCATTCATCTAAACTGGGGGAAAACAATAGAGATCATTTTAATTAATATTGGACCAGCAACATTCAACATTCTCCTTCAGTATAATTACATCAAAACTTTGCGTTATGAACAAACGCATCTTCAACAGGTAAACTCATATGTCCCACAAAAAGAAGTTATCTCTTTCAATTGTAGAATTCATTTGCTTTCTAAAAGAGAGACGGAGATTGCCCTACTTTTATGCCATCGACTCCAACGCCAGCAGATTGCAGACAGACTTTTTATATCTGTACGAACCGTTGACAAACATGTCGAGCGGATATTTCTAAAAACAGGTGTTTCATGCAGAGAAAACCTTCTGGAAAAACTTAATAACTATTCATAGTTCCTTTCCTAAGTACTTAAAATTCAATAATACGTAAGTATTGCGTATACGGATACGCTATACTTACGCTATGCTCAGCCGTAGTTCAGACCTACCTTAGCTTTTAATTAATCTCGTGGTAAAAAATAAACACAGTGCATTATGTGGGCAAAAGAAATTGACAATCTTTATTCTGAAATGTTGGAACAGCTGGAAAAAATCAACGGCTCTATGCATGATTCCGTTGGAAAACTAAGCGTTTCACTTAGCCTAATCCGCCAAACTATGATTTCATTAAGAGAATTCATAAAAGTAAATTCTTTTATCGATGAGGAACAGGAAATTAAATTTTTCAAATACGTAAAACCTCGTTTTGCCGCATGGCAGACTTACTACATTGAATTGCATAATATTATTTCCTCCACCCCAATCGGTACAGATCAAATGATAAAGGATTATTATATAAACGAAATAGCCATAACGGACAGGTTCTTTAAGATAAATGCTTTTTACTTCCAGTATTACTTGAAAGATGAGCATTCAAAAGATAGAATATATTTTCTTCGTAGAAACAGAACTCAGTTTCCGCCCGGCTCAGAGATAATCGTGATTGAATCTGATTTCTCAACTGAACTGGATTATTTGTTCAGCAAATTTCGCGCTTATGAAATGCTAAGGGATTATATTATAAAAAGGGTAAAATTTTTACATCAGGAATCAGATCGCTCCAGGATAAATGAGCTCTCTGATAAAATGAAAAGATCATGGTCGGGCGATAAGATAGAACTGGTAGAGATAGCCTATGGAATTTATTATACCCAAAGATTGAATAATGGAAAAGCTGAAATTTCCGATATTATAGATTGGCTTGAAGAAAGCTTAAATACCGATCTCAGCCAAGCGTACAGGATGTTCGTCGATATAAGAAGAAGGAAAACGATAAGCTATACAAAATTTATCGACGAAATGCGTCATGAAATAAATGTCCACATTGAAGACTCCATTAAATACAGACCAAAATTCAATAGCCAAAACAAATAAACAGCAAATTCTTTAAGGAAAATAAGTTTAAGCAGCTGTTTTTCATTGTCACGAAGGCCCTCAGCATATCATTCTTAAAAAACGTTCGCACCTTTCAGTTATTCCAAACCCTCTTAAAGAGCTCTTAATCCATTATAACCGATCCCTAAAATCATATAACGTAAAAGTCTAACAAGATAAAAATGCGAAGTCCTTTCGGATTTCGCATTTCTAAATCTTAGCACTTATTGTCCCCTGTCGGTTCCTTCTTACAAATCCGACATTTGTTATTATTTTTAAGGACTATTGCTATCGTTAATTGACTTTGGCAATCTTCTGAACAGTATTGCCATTTTCTAATACTTCTGTAGGTTTATAGACCCATGAATGTGGCACTTTGTTTTTAACAAAGACTGCTCCACTATTTTGATCAAGCACAACTGTATTAGACAATCTCTGAGTCGGTATACGTTCAATAACCTTGTATTCTTTGGACGGCCTTTCCTCTTCAATCTTTACATATCAAAAGGATTTACCTTGCAATCCCTAGCGCAAATTTACATCCGTTAATCTACTTTTAAAGCTTGGAAAGATCGACAGTCATAATTCTTTCCTCCAATATATTTTGGTTCCATTCTGCATCTGATAGTTTATTCAAAGGTTTTTGCTGCCTGATCAGTTCATAACCGTTGCCTACATAATCTCTGAAATAAAAATCATAAGAGCCGCCGATAATACCTTTTGTAGGAAGATAAAGAAAACGATTAATCCCCTTTGTCCAATCGTAATAATCGGCTCCATTGGATGACCCAATAGTCCAGAATTGATAAGCGGTACCTGCTGACGTTTTGACTTCCTTTGAAAGATATTCCTTCCAGAGTCTCCATCCAAATCTGTAACTCGGAGCCACCACCTTTTTATCAAATTCAAAGGGTGAGAGTTCGCTTGGAAAAGACTTTTTAAATAGCTCTAGGTATTCTTTAAGTTCGACCTTTGGCTGTTTTAGATTTAAATAACCATAAACTGATGGAAAGGTATTTTCAAAAGAGACAATAGTGAATTTCTCTAACAAAGTATTGGGGGCATAAAAATATTTTTCACCGCTCTTTTTTACAGCAAGGAATTCACCAAAGAATTTTTGGTGATTTCCATATTCCGAACTGCTTGTACTGAAGCTTGGAGCAAAAAGTTCTTCTTTCAATGCTTCTATATCTAGAAGGTTCTTTATTATATTCGGATCTTTGATCTCTTCCCACCCTCTGCCGGTTATCAAATCTGGCAGTACCGAAAACAGAAACAGATTTTTGTTCCGGTCCTCATTTCCAGGAAAAAGAAAGTTGTAGATTTCAACATTATAATCAACCTTGTATAATTCATTTGTGTTTAGCAGGAAGTGTGATCTGATATCTTCTCTAATATCATTCTTTCCATTTAGCAACACATATTTCCGCTCTGAAGCCTCTGTATAGATTGTATGAGTGATCAGCAATAAAAAAAGAATATAGAACTTATTTAGTGAATTTTTCATTTTTAGTATTCGTAAATTATGGACACTTTCGACCCTTGTGCTTGTTTTTTGTCACATCCCGTTCATTTTGATTCAGGATAATATCGTTTGGTAATCTGTTTTCAATGATTCCTGTAGTAACAAGGGCATCGATTACATCATTGCTCAGATTTGGATTAAATGCTTTTAATTCGGATTTCATTAATCCCATAAATGTATCAAACCTGGAATGCATCTCATCATTTCTATAAAAATACTTACTTCCGTCCGGAGATTGATAATATTGAATCTCGGGATATCTTGTATTAAATTGACTGGATCCAAGACGATATTTCTCAGCTTCCAAATAGGCATGCCACACCTCATGGTACATAGTGGTTAACAGATATTCTTGGGTAGAGTTTTGCAAAATAAACTTTGACAGATCTACATGCGCATTATTCGGATGGATGCCCTGTCCGCCCCTTAAACCTCCGTCCTGTAATGGATTGGTATACTCTTTGGCATGAAACGTTAAATTTATCCTGGTCTGGCTACCACCAAATAAACTGTTTAAAAGCTGCGAAAGTTTACTTTCCGATTGCGTGAAATAATCTATTAAACCAACTGCACATGGATAGTCATCAAGCTGATGTTTTACTTTACTGTCTCCATCATCACCTCCATCGCCACCAGTAGATCCACCACCAGTTGGACAGCCACCTCCCACATTTAGCTCAACGATATTAAAAGAATGTACACATTGGACAGTTCCCTGAACTCTTGAAGCTGCCGCCCTTACGCGATTTCCAACATCTATATGGGACATACTGCCCTGTGGGACAATGATTCTTATATTTTGTTCCCAATTAATACTTGCACTGCCACCTACGTCAGCTAATTCTAAATTGAGCTGATCAACTATACTTTCAGGAATAATTCTATTAATAACCTCAGGCGTACATTGCATGGGGTTCAGATTAAAATTTCCGAGATAAAGTCCTGTCACCTCATAGACACAAGTTAAAGGAGCAGAGCCGTTACTCATTTTTTTTACAGGAAAATTCTCTTGCTGACTTTTCAAATAATCTATTAATATACTATTTTTTGCAAAGGTTTTTAGTCTTGTTTCAGGGAAAGAAAGCTCTTTTAATAAGAATCCCTTTTTTTGTAAATAATGTTCTATACTATCATAAAGTATGTTCCGAGTATCATAATATCCTTTAATTTGTACTTCAATGGGTTTATTGTCTGCTGTGAGTTTGATATCTAAAAATCCTAGACTTTGTTTATTTTTTGTAAACGGCACGTAAATGTGTTCTACTTTGCCACCAACATTATAAATTTTAATACATTCGTTCCAGTTCAATTTTTGAGCTTTTAGACCATTCCTATTTACGGTTGTATTAAAATCTCCAAAGTTCTTTAATTCTTCCATCAATGCTTTAATCAGCCCATCTTCTTTCTCGTAAGTTTGCTCTACTTCAAGCTCTTTATCCAAAATTGTACGGTTACAAGATTGGAACAAGAGCAAAGCTGTAATAAAATAAAATAGCTTTCTTTTAAAAATATCTATTATGAACAGGTTAATAAATTTCGTTCTAATATATTTATGTTACATTAAAGTTTCAACTATTTAAAACATCGTTTTTAAAAGGATTTTATAATCAGGAAGTTATTTTTTTAAAAAATTAAATTTTGCTACCCTTGTATTGTCAAAATCACTTCTGTGCTGTACAACTTATTCTGTAATGTAAGTCTATAATACGACGGTACATTTTCGACAATTATCCTTCCATTTCAGAATTTGTACGACGGTCCTTTTCTTCACGGATAAGAAGTCCTAAATCTCCGATTTCAAACCAAATCACCCCTTCGGGTGATTACCAAAGATTTGATTCAGACGAAATATCTCCTAATAAATCCTTTTCACTGAAGCTAGCCGGCCTAAAGGAACAATTATGATTCAAACTTGAATGAAAATCTAAACATGCCGAAAAATAATTCTGAAAATATTCTCCAATAAGTAAACTCCCCAATAATATAAACTTGGTAAGGAAAACCAAAACATTAATCATTTTGTCTCAGATCCAAACTGAGAAACTGATATTATTTAAATCTAGTTTCGATTTTCAATAAAACCTTCATTTTATAGACTATTATCACTTACACCGATTTATAAATACTTTTCTTTTTGACCGAAAATCAACCCTAGAAAAATCATTACCAAGCTTTCCACCTTGGGAAAACACCGACTGCACCATCACCAATTTTGCTCAATAAAGGAATCGTTCTTTGACATTGTGGGAAGAAGCATTTCCGTATAAAAAACGGAAATTATCGTGCAGTCAACATAGATCATCAGATCTATTTTTGATGAACCGAAGGCAGCCGGTTTCGGCAGGTATGTATTTACCTACGTGTGTATTCCCGAGAGACAGATTAAAGAGTTAGCCTTAATGTAGAGATACATACTCGATAATATCAATAATAGAAAAACAACCCATATACATATCCAAGGGGGCAAAGATTTGCTCCCTTTTTTTATTTCTGAAATATTTTAATCCAGCAATTTATGGAAACACAGCGAAACGCAAAACAGATCAAGGACGAAGTGTCATTGGTTGAGTTCCTTGCTAGGCTCGGCCATCAGCCTACCCACAGATCGGGAAGAGATCTTTTCTACAGGAGCATGCTCCGAAATGAAAATACACCTTCTTTTTGTGTCAACGACCAACTAGATGTATGGTTCGATCATGGAGGGGCTAACCTTTCTGGCATCAAGGGCGGGAACATTATTGACTTTGCTCTGGCCTATTGGCACCCAACAACATTCCTTGAAGTCCTGAATAAAATAAATGATATTATGTCATTACCCATCAGACAGATATCCTCAGATCCTTATCGACAGAAACGGCCCAGATTAAAAGGGACACGCGTCGCTAATTACAAAATCCAGGATATAAAAGAACTCGGCAACAATCCACCAATTACAAAATACCTCGAAAAACGAGGAGTTTTAGAGCAAGCTCAAGGTAAGATAAAAGAAGTATACTATGTTATTGAAAGTGGACCGAAAAAAGGAAGAACATATTTTTCAGCGGGATGGCAGAATGAAAACGGAGGATGGGAATTAAGGAACAGAATTGGACTATTCGAATTCAAAGCCTGCCTCGGTCGAAAAGGAATATCCTTTTTCAATGCATCCTCTGAAAAGCTGTCAATCTTTGAAGGCTTCCTTGACTATCTTAGCTGGCTAAAAGACAATCCTAACGCGGCCGATTCCATAATTGTACTAAATTCTGTGAACCTCCTGGATATTGGAATAGAGAAGGCAAAAACCTACCGCCAGATCAGCGCATATTTTGATCGTGACAAGGCAGGAGAAACAGCTTTTGGACTATTGAAGCACAAACTTCCACATGCAGAAGATTGCTCAGAAGTTTACACGGGTTTTAAAGACTATAACGAAATGCTGCTCGCCAGAAAACCTACTCTCCTTCCCTGGGAAGAAGAAAATATTTATGAGAAAATATTGGGAACCTACAAACGCTAAAATATACCGATTCCATTCACAAAAAGATTCCAGTTTTACAAATTAGCTGATAAGCTTAATATGTAATAACCAGCTTATCAAATATGCAAACATAGTGATTGGCGAGATAAGCATTAGGCTAGTAAGCTCATGATCTGGCTATGTAATTTGCAAATAAGCCATTAAGCTTATTTAGCACTAGGCAAATATGCAAATAAGCCACATAAACATGAGCCAAATAAGCTGATCGTCTAAGAACCTACTTTGCAAATTGGCTAAAAAGCGAAATATACAGATTGCTAATAGGCACTTAAGCCATCCTGAATAATTGTCCATTCCATCTATAAACTGACACCAATGACCGATCTAAACCGAAGCGGCAAATCACGTATAACCTTCATCCCTCACGCAAGCCCCGAAGGCTCCGCCCGCTCACAACGGAGTCTTCATTCAGGCATCAAACCACCTTGTGTTTTGCTCCCTGCAAGTTGTGTTTTCGGGTACCCCGAAAACCACCTTGCCTTTGCCCTGCGGTGCCCCTTTTGGGGAGCTGCAGGACAAAGGGGAAAAACCTTCGCAACTCGGTTTTTCTCTTTTAAAACGTGCTAAAGCAGATTTTAAGGCTAAAGCTTTATCGCAGTTAAGAATAATAAGTTCCAATGAAAAAAGTACAAAAGAAAGTCGGGAGACCTCCAATGCTGAGCGGAAAACGTACGTATATTATCAAAGCTAAACTTACCGAAGATGAATTTAAGGCTGTTCTAGAAATTCAAAAAAGATCCGGGCTAAACCGCATGGAACTGATCCGAAGACGTGTACTGGAGAAAGGTATAACAGGGACAATTAACACAGCTGAACTGCTCAATGCTTTAGATTCCATCGGTAGCGAAATGGGTAGAGCGGGAAATAACATCAACCAGCTTGCCAGACATGCCAACACGATCAATAAACAAGGCCGGTTAAATGAGCAGATCGTAAAAGATTTTAATCTTTTATTTTCGGACTATATCCATTTTCAACAAGAGCTTGAAAAGTTGCTCCGCCATATACTTCGGGCGATGAAACCACGATAACATTTATTCCGCTGTTATGATTGTCAAGATCCTCAAAAAATCAACAACTTTTAAAGCCGTTAATTATAACAGCGGAAAAGTTGACAAAAACAGAGGCGAACTATTGCTTGTCAAGAATTTTGGCGCACTTCAGGGAATGGAGAACCTACGGCCACAGGACTACATCAACTACCTACAAGCTGTCTCCACTCGCAGTACACGAATCAAATACCCCCAGTTCCATGTTTCAATATCCACAAAAGGCCGTCAGCACAGCAAAGAAGAACTCGCGGAAATTGCTCAAAAATGGATGGATGGCATGGGATATGGCGAGCAGCCTTACCTTTTAATCTTTCACAAGGATACCGATAACAATCACGTGCATCTGGTTTCAACCCGCGTGGGAAGGGATGGTAAGAAGATCTCGGACCGCTATGAGAAGCTAAAAGCCTATCGCGTACTAAATCAAATTATGGGAGAAGACCGGGAGCAACAACTGACGAGCCATCTGCAAAAGGCACTCTCCTATAATTACTCTACCCGAGCACAATTTATGATGCTGCTAGAGAATTTGGGCTATACTCTTGTCCGAAAAAATAATATGTACTGCATAAATAAAAATGAAACCGAAATTGGTCAGATCCAGCTATCTAAAGTGGACGAGCGAATCGCTTCGTACCAAAAAGACAAAGCCCGACTGATCCAGATCAGGGCTCTCATCGAAAAATATAAGCATAGCCGTGATCCATCCATCAAGTACAATGAGAATGGATACTACTCAAATCTAGCAGATTTCCTTCGCGATCAATTCGGTCTTCAGTTCGTATTTCACGGCAAGGATGGGAAAGCGCCTTACGGTTATACCCTTTTCGACCACTCAGGTAAGGCCATATATAAAGGAGCCGAGATTATGGTACTGAAAGAACTTATTGCCCCAAAACCTGATCATTTCAGCAGCATAGAGGTGAAAAAACTACCTAAAGAAAAACAGGCTGCTACTTCCAATGAACAGTCCAATCTGACAGCGAGTAACAACAGCAATATTCAACTGGAGGAATCATCCACCGAGCTTAACGGAGGGCAGTCAGCTGATCTGGCCAATGGCGCTCAGGATTTATCCGAATTTGAAATCCCCATACTTACAGTGGATATCAATATTGCAGATGATATCGATGATGAAGCCATCCTGGGGCGAAACCGTCGGCGCAAGCGTAAGTCCCGTACCAACACCAGATAATATTAATTCTTTAAATATCCGAAATATGGTCATTCTGATAGGAAATCAAAAAGGCGGTGCAGGTAAAAGTACACTGACCCTGTTACTAGCCAATTACCTGACTTCAGTGTATGAGCAAAAAGTTACTGTGCTTGACATGGACTATCAGCAGTCCATATCAAGTAAATACGAAAAAGCGAAGATCCTTGAAAATGAAGAACCTTATGAAATCGTCTCGGTCGATCTGGACCAGTTCCCGGTTTTACTGAAAGTACTCACGAAGAATCCAGATGAAACGGTGCTTGTCGACTTACCGGGTAAAATGGATGACGATGATCTCATTCCGGTCATACGTTCCGGCAACCTCATCTTATGTCCTTTTTCCTATGATGAATTCTCCGTGGATTCAACATTGCTATTTGCCATGGTCACAACAAAAATAAATAAAAAGGCTCCACTGGTGTTTATACCCAACAGGCTCAAACCCAATGTACGCTACGACACCCGAACGGAAGTGGATAAAGTGCTGGCAAAATTTGGAGCAATAACACCAGGCATCGCTGACCGCATTGATTTTCAACGCGTAACCACCCTCTATACGCCGGCAATCGTACTGCCCGCCATCCTGCCCATACTTCAATTGATATATGACAATTACATAAATAAGGAGGATCCAAAATGACCGAAATAAAATCGCTCGCCGACAGGCTCCGAAACGAGCTTCGCAGCAGTGAAACCGAAAACAAGACCCAAGAAGCTAAAAACAAAGAAAGCTCGCCCGCTCCCGGAAAAAAGCAAAAAAAATTATCTTCTGACGAATTAAAAGCTGATCTATTTTTTGATGCGATCCTCTCCTTTCAGTTAGAAACTACGGAGAAAAGCCTCATCCGGGTCGATAAAAAGACAATGAACCTGCTCAAACGGATCAAGCTCACAAAAGGAGTCGACATGAACCGCTTCATCGTTTACTGCGTCCACCAATACATTGACCAGCATCCCTGGCTTGCCAATTACATCAATGAAACCCTTAAAAATACAGCATTATGAACTGGACAAATTTCCTTTTAATCCTTACCCTATCCTATTTATTCTATTACGGTCTGAACCTGCTTTACGATCTTTTCATGAACCGAAAACCTTACTCTTCCCCGGGAAAGGATGATACGCTATTTTTTGAAGAGGATATCCAGCCACAGATCATAACCTATACTCCCAGCCCGGCTGCCGATCAGGCCGAAGAAGAAATTGAGCCTATAGTCGCCACAGTGCTTCCAAAGACATCAAGGAACATAAGCGGAAACGTTTTTTCAACTGGTGCAGTAAGCCTGAAAGAACTTTTCAATCTCGCCAAAAACAACCTCATCGAACATACCAGCACCATACCCTATTAAAAGATGTGGCATCGGATTATGTTATGGACGGCAATTGCCGTCCTTTTTTTTGCCTGGCCGATAAATGCTTTCTCACAGCCCGGTATCAATGAATTCTACAGCGCCACAGGTGAAATGCACCGCTGGTATTTCAGCTTCGCGGACCTGGTACTTGTCATCGGAGCCATATCGGGGATACTCGGCGGACTGCGTATCTATGCCAACTGGCAGTCCGGGAAACACCATCACATCGATGCCCAGGTCATGGGATGGCTGTTTTCCTGTCTCTTCCTCACACTAGTCGGTGTCTTTCTCAAAGCCCTCTACGGGATCAATTAACCCATTTTTCATACCCTTTAACTTCTTCTCTCAGATGACAGTAAAAACAAAAAAGCTGTTCGCATGTTCGGTGGCCATCCTCGGTGCAACAAACATGCTTTTGGCACAGACAGCAGGCGGAACCACAGGAATCAATGCAGCAACCTCCTCACTGACAACTTATGTCGACCCTGTCTCCACATTGACCCTGGCCATCGGGGCCGTTGTCGGTATCGTCGGTGGCGTAAGGGTCTACATCAAATGGAACTCAGGTGATAACGACATCAACAAAGAACTCATGGGATGGGGCGGTTCCTGCCTTTTCTTAGTACTCGTTTCAGTCGTCATCAAAGCCTTTTTCGGCGTCTGATCATGAACAGGTATTCCATCTACAAGGGGCTACAGAAGCCCCTTGTCTACCGCGGTTTCAAAGAGAAGTTCATCGGCTGGGGTATCGGCTTCCTGATTATGGGACTGGTCGGCGGAGGTCTCCTGGGGGCACTGACCAATATGTACCTCGGAGGACTCATCACCATACTGTCCATCGCCGGTGGCCTCACCTTCACCTTTTACCGCCAAAAAGAAGGCCTGCACGACAAAACCCGAAACAAAGGCGCCTTCATCCATTCCGTACACCTTAAAAAAAATTATGCACAGCGCTCATCCTAAAACAGTATTCAAATTGCCATATGCAGGTATAGATCATTTTAATCTTGAAGCACTGCTATATGGAGAACGTGGGGATTTTTCGGCTATCTTCAGTTTACACAATCCGGTCATGCACTATGGAGCAGATCCGGAGCCTTACCTGGCATATCATTCTGTTCTTCTTAACCTGATCAAGATCCTCGGTGAAGGTTATATCATCCAGAAGCAGGATATTTTCTCCCGTAAAATTTACCATGCTGAAAAGGCTACAGAGTTCCTGAAACAGAAATATAACGAGCATTTTCATGGAAGGGAGTATACAGTCATTACCACTTATCTTACCATAACCCGGCTGATCAAAAAAGGAGCATTTTATGTATACGATCCCAAAGTGCTCATCGAATTCGGACAGCAGATCGAAAAGGTCCACGATCTGCTGGAGGGAGCAGGATTAATGCCAAAGCGGCTTACCGAAAAACAGATCCATCAATACGTGTCCCGCATGCTCGCCATGGATTTTTCTTCGGACAACATCGCACTGGATAACCTCCTTGCAGGCGAAAAGGAGCTTGGCATGGGCAGCCGCTCGGTGCGCAGCATCAGCCTTGTCAATACCGATGCCATCGATCTCCCCGAAACGATAGGCACCTACACCTACAAACATGATGGGCGGAACCTGCGGGAATTTCCGGTGGACAACCTGTTCTTTTTACATCAGGTCCCCGATTACGGCTGCATGGTCTATAACCAGCTGATCGAAATTCCCGACCAGCAGCTCACCCTGAGCAAACTGGAACTCAAACGTAAACGCCATTCGGGGGTTCCCGACCCGGCCAATCTTATCTGTGTCGAGGATATCGATCAGCTGTTGGTGGACGTCGCTCGGGAGAACCAGTTATTGGTCAATGCCCATTTTAATATTCTCCTCTGCGCTGAAAACGACAAAATTGGAAAGGCCGCAAATTTTATTGAAGCCGCACTCTTCCAGCAGGGGATAATCCCTTCCCGAAATGCCTACAACCAGCTTGAACTCTTCAGGACTGTGCTCCCGGGAAATGCTGCGGAACTGAAAAAATACGACTGGTTTCTCACCACCTCGGATGCCGCCCTCTGCCTACTCTTTAAAGAATCCCTGCAGACCGATGAGGACTCCGACTTTCTGATCCGATTTACGGACAGGCAGGGGCTTCCCGTAGCAATTGATCCTTCGGACTTAGTCATGCGCACGGGAAGGACAAACAATCGTTCACGGTTTACGTTGGGGCCCTCGGGATCCGGAAAATCTTTTTTTATGAATGCACTGGTAGAACAATATTGCCAGTACAACATGGACGTGGTCATCGTGGATACAGGAGACAGTTACCAGGGACTGTGCAGCTATTATGGCGGCAAGTACATCACCTATACCGAAGAAAAACCACTTTCCATGAACCCCTTCGCCATGTCACAGGAGGAGTTTAATCTGGAGCAGAAAGATTTTCTGAAAACGCTAGTCGCCCTGCTCTGGAAGGGAGCTGAGGGGATGCTTACCCAGATTGAGGATTCGGTTCTTTCAAATGTGCTCTCCTCCTATTACTATGAACATTTTTGGCTGGATCCAGGTCCCCAGAATCCCCGGCGCCCGGAAAAGCTGGATTTCGATTCCTTCTATGTCTACTCCGTGGAGAGGATAAAGGAGATCACCGAGCAGGAGTCCGTCAATTTTGACCTGGACGAATACCGCTACGTGCTCCGTAAGTTCTTCTCCGGTCAGGAATTCGGCACTTTATTGAATGAGGCAACGGATCAGTCGCTGTTTACCGCTCCTTTTATTGTCTTCGAAATTGACAATATTAAGGAAAATAAGACCATTTTCCCCATTGTCACTCTGTCGATTATGTCCGTTTTTCTCCAGAAAATGCGGCACCGAAAAGACCGGAGAAAGGCCCTCATCATAGAGGAAGCCTGGAAAGCAATCGCGAGTCCACTGATGGCAGGCTACATTTTATACCTCTATAAAACCGTACGGAAATTCTGGGGGGAAGTGATCGTGGTAACCCAGGAACTTGGAGATATCCTGGGCAATCCGATTGTCAAAGACAGTATTCTGGCCAACTCGGACACCATCTGTTTGTTGGACCAGAGTAAATTCCGGGAAAACTACGATGCCATCGCAAAACTCCTTTCCATCACCGATACCGAAAGGCGTAAGATATTCACCATCAACCAACTGGACAACAAGGAAGGACGCGGAAGATTCAAAGAAGTGTACATACGGCGTGGGACAACAGGTGAAATCTACGGGGTGGAAGTCTCGATCTATCAGTATCTGGTGCGCCCATAAGGGCATATAGTGAATGTGGTTTGGCAACCACTGGGCAAGTGTTTATAACGCCCATCAACAGCCGACTTATCCGAACGGGAAACCCGACGGGGAGTGTAGCATGTCGGAAAAGCCA
>Ga0209934_1000532_pt1 | contig 47507 bp, 39 predicted proteins | sample ThiBiot_750_plan_2_FD_183950 | JGI IMG/M metagenome (GOLD analysis project Ga0209934, IMG submission 183950) | Wastewater bioreactor microbial communities from Cape Town, South Africa - Thiocy_expt_750_plan (SPAdes) | ecosystem: Engineered > Bioreactor > Thiocyanate-remediating >...
GTGAACCTGTAAAAAGAGAAATTCTTTCAAACTCCCCCGTCTTTTTAGGGGGGAGAATTTGAAAGAATTTATATGATAAATCTTCAACCTTGTAGTTGACGCTTACACAAAGCTATGGACAGTCCCATTTTATCCTTTTATCACATTTTCCATCATCCACTCATACATTTCAACATTCGATTTGCGAGCTGTAGGATGAAAACTATTTATTAATACTATGTTATTTTCTTTATTATAATATACCCAACTATTCTTCTGAATGAATGTAAGTTCTTTATAGATTATATCTGTAGCAACATTAAATACTACTTGCCCCCCACAAACAATAATATTGGGAGATAAAATATCCAATTCTTGACGTAAATAATGTGCATACCGCTTACCAAAATCATATACAATACTATCGTCAGCAGTAGCACCACCCGATTTCTTCTTCACGTTCACATAAGCATAGGAGTATTCAGATAATGCTTTCATCTGATTCTTCGCATCAAAAGCTTCTTCAATAGCAGGATAGCTAGTGTCTGTATAATTGGTCAACCCATATAGCCAAGCCGATAATCGATTATAAAATAACCCATTGGGAGAATACCCATTGATAGAACCTGTCCATTCTCGAACATCTTGTCCATCGTTGTCGTTGTTTTCTTTGAGCAGAAACAATATTTTTCTTTTAGAGTTCTGCCACAATAAACTTTCTTTTCCATTACGGTAAATCAGTCCATCTTCACAAAATCCATGATCACCATTCTGCATCATTCCATCTTTCCAGTATTGAAAAAGAGCATTTAGTTTTGTATTTATCATATCTATTATTTTAGTTACAAATAAGTTCCAAACTAAAGAAAAAGCGTGGCACTGTATGCCTATTTTGTTTAGAGGTATCGCCAAACACCTTGTAGCAAATAAACAACAGCCCACGCCTGATATGCTGTACAAAAGGTACAATCATCAAACAGGAACATCATGTTTATCCTTGCTACATTAGTCAATTGGCGATTTTCTAAACAAAGGACGAAACTTTACGCTTCTTCAAATATACATTAGCAAAACCTATCGTTTCCGATGGCAAATATATGTAAATATTTTCGGAGGCGAGTAAAAGGGCTGTTGCTATTATTTGCTCCGACAAAAATAAAATTGATAACTGCCAAATACTGTCATGTTCTTAATGTTTTACATTTTCATTCCTTTATCCTTCTTTATTATAGGTGTTATGATTTGCTTCCTCTTTTCCTCCTCTTTAGCTTCTACTACTCTCGGATCGCCCCATGACTCTTTATATTCCGTATCAGTTTTCTTCTCTTTCCACAGATATGGATGAGCGAATCTACCATCATACCATTTCACTTTAGCTTTAGTTATAAAGCCCTTTTCTATCAAAATCTTATCTCTGAGTCGCATCTCATATTTACCATATTTTATGGACTTTTCTGGGTTTTTATTGCTAAATGAGATATTGTCCTTATCATCATTGGCAAATGCATATGCAGAAAATTTAGTGTTGTCATTGGGATGAATCATGTTTTCAACAAAGATAATACCGCCTTCTCTCAATACTTTTTCCTGTTCGTCTGATAGCTCAACACCCAAAACAACAAGATTTCGTTTAACGGATATAGGTTGGATTTCTGTCTTTTTCTGTACTTCGTGTTTAGCTTTTTGTTCGGCCTGTTCTCGCAGAAATTCCTCTCGACCTCGTTTCTTCGCTTCTTCAATATTCTTATCAAACTCTTTTTTTAGATTTCCGAAACTAAATTTCCGATCAATATCCGAGCCTTTGAAAGCAATATTGTCGTATCGAAACGATACTCCTTCAATCTCTCTGGTCGTTCGTTTGAATTTGTAATCAATCTCAATATTGAATTTTTGAAGAGCGAATCGTAAATCTGCCGGATTCTTACAACTGGATAAAACAGATTTTATAGCATCATAGATATGATATTTTGTCTTGTCGGGATTGTCTAATTTCTGCCGTTTTACATTGTCTTTACCCTTACCATAAGTCAGATTATACTTGTCTTTTAGCTTCTTACAAGCCTTGATGTTTCGTTTGTAATCGTTGTTGACGGAGATAAGTTTTAAGTTGTTGTCAATACGGTTATAGACAATATGCAGGTGGGCATTATCCGTATTGTGATGTCGGACAATGATATATTGCGTATTTTTGATTCCCATTTCCTGCATATATTCTTTGGCTAGTTGGAGCATAAAATCATTGGTCATTTTTCCTTTATCTTCGGGAGAAAAGGATATTGGAATATGGCCAACAGGTTGCTTTATCTCTTTTCGTCCCGAACGTTGTATGGCAAAACTGCGGATCATATCTTTCGCACTATCCGCCCATACTCCTTCGGCCTCGAGCAATTCGGCTGTGTCATTGATCACATAATTCACACAGCCTTTAAATGATTTCCCTTTGATGTTTTTAGCGATCATCCAACAATTGTTTGATTTGAAGTGCAATATTTACGATCTCTACACTAACTTGAGCGAATCCCGATTTGTTAGCCTGTTTGGCTATCTGATTCAGATTATTCCCCATACCACCGAGCTTCCGTATGAGGTCAAGTTCTTCCAAAGTAAAACGAGATTTGACACCTCCTTTCAAGGTCATCTCCCGAGCATATTGAGTTGCTTTCATTCCCAATTTCTCTGCTTTTTCCTTCACGGTTTTAAAATCTTCTTCGGTCAATTTCAGATTAATCGAAGTAGAAAGTTTTACTTTTTCTTTCTTTGGACGACCTCTTTTAGCGCTGTCACTCTTCTTATTTTCCATAACTACTTTGTTTAAGGTTATGGAAAACTGAGTGTCTCCAAACACTCAGGCGAGCCGAAACGAAAGTGACCATCGGGAGATGAAGTGCAGGATTGCTCCACAGCCACGACAGTCAAGTGACCATCGGGAGCAGACTGTTCGGGGCTGAGCCCCCTGCAAGGGCAAGGTATGCACGGAAGTAGCCCAAAGAGACGTTAGTCGAATTTTGGGTTACCCGTGCGATTACCTTGCTCCTTTGACGACGAGAAAAAAATAAAGAGGCGGTAGTCTCTTTGTTTTTTGAATCGGTGGCAACATTTGCACTCAGGTCTGAGCATAAAGTCAAAACGCCCGGACTTAGCAATACGGTCAGTGTATTGCCTATTGCTCTTCAAGGGTAGGCAGAGCAAATGAATAGTAGAAAGTGGATTGGATTTCTCATATAGCAGTATAATTTAGATGTATCCGACATGGACACTGTAGCAAAGATAGATTGTTAATTCGATAGTTATATCATTGACAATATGACGTGTATAGCTTTGCTTGAACATGCTTTTATTTGCCATATTGCCAGACAAAATTGAGTCACTGTTATTGCTCTTATTGGTAATATTACTATCTTTAGTACATGTATAATGGTGAGCAAGACATAGATTATGATAGTAATGTTCCTGAAGTATTTCGGGCTGTGCAGCAGAGTCTCAATGACTTTGTAGCAATCAACTATGAAACGGCACTTGGTTTGGTCTCACAGCCACAACTCACTGAGGCGGAACTACTCCACTATAAAAGCAAAGTGCTGGATATCATCCGTAACAATCCTCCTTTGGCAAGCTTGCCCAAATACCTTCGTGACGATAGAGAGGATTATCTATGGTACAGTGACTTTTGCGACGAGATAAGCAAAGATGTTTATCATCAGTATCGTACATTTATAAAACCAACAAATACAATAACTCCAAGCAACTATACCGCAGAGCTAATCAAAATTGATTTGCCCTATTTCCGAGAATTGGTAGACCTCGTAAGTTTAGAACGATTATGTATAAAATATGAGAAACTTCTTCCAAAACCTAAAGTAGAGATCATTAAGGAAGAGACACCCATACAAGAAACTACCATTGCCAAAGAGACTAAAGCTACAGCTAAATCTACCAAACGTTCTTACCAATCCAAACTAAGCAAAGAGCAATACGCTTTATTAGCCAACTGCATAGAAACTATCAAATTGTTTCGCTCAAAAATTAAAGTAGCTGAACTAAAGAAACTACTTTCAGGAAAACTACCTGAACCGCTACAAGTAACCAACCAAAAGACATTGGTCTATCTCCTTGACCAACTGAGCGAACACAAGTACATTAAAGCCCAATGGGTTTCGGTTGCCGATGGGAATAAAGACTTTATTTCTTTTCGCACAGAAGGCAACAAAGAAAGATATGGTGATAATAAACACTATATTGGTATGCAACAACTACTCAACTGCCGTAACCGCAACAAACGGGAACAGATATTTGGGCTTGAAGATATAGATACCTTGATAGAGAAATTGGGGGAATATAGCCGTCAATAGTTAAAAAATCTTACCATCCTGTATTTCCTATAAATATTTATGTCCCAACCTGAACTAATATTATCTACTCAAATAGAGCATGTTAACATAAAATAGTTGATTGCCTACTATTCTCAGATTATTCCTTTCCAAGTACACACCTAAATCATAACAGGCTTATAATAAACACTATACAACCCCAACCTGTTAGGTAAGGCTATTATGCTCACAGCGCAGGGCTTGAGAATGTGCTATACTTGCACCTGAGTTCGGAAACAGCAATATAAAAAGTCGTATACTGCTTATCCTTTCGGAAAATGTAGAATCATGGGCAAGACCAATCGTATCAGAGATGTTTGAATGAATATTATCATTCTAATTTAATGAATCCTATTTATAAACATTAAAAAACAAGTATCGTATGAAAGATGAGTCTGAAAATAAAGAACAGCCTTTGGATAATAAAGAACTTATATCTCAATTTATAGGGGAGGACAGCACATGAGTAGCTAGCTCAGCCAGAGGCAAGCTTTCTCGCAAAAAAGACGAGGAAGAGTATACCAACCGATTTTTGGCAACACGGAAAATCAAGGATTATACTCCGGTTTATATTGATGTTCGGATGAAAGAGAAACTCCAGATGCTAGTTGCCTCGTTGCAACATATTGTACCCGAGATCACTCCGACTATGCTGTTGTCGAATATTCTTGCCGATCACTTGTTCCAAAACAAAGAGCTGATAACTCGTGCTGCCAATGAAGGGTTAAAACGTTCTCTGGCAAGTACATTTAATAACGATAAAGAGTAAATAACAACTAAACTGAATCATTATGGAGATTGTTTGTATCGATTTACATACATGGGAACTGTTGAAACGACAGATCAATAGATTAACTTCCGATATGGCTGCGTTAAGAGCCGTCTATTGTTCCAATCCCAGAGACGGATGAATGGATTCGGCAGATGTCTGCCGTGCTTTGAGTATCTCGAAACGTACTTTACAAACTTGGCGGAATAATGGGAAGATACCATTTACAATGTTGGGTGGCAAGGTCTATTATAAAGAAGAGGATATTCATTGCCTACTTCAAACAGAAATTAAACTAGCCAAGAAGTAACTTATGGATAAATTTATCAATTACGAGACCGAAGAGTTCAAGGAACTTTTGGAGCAGATAGAACAATCCATTGAGGGTGTGCAGGATGTTAGAGACAAGCATCGCCCAACATTGGCAGACGAACGTTATCTGAGCGGAGAGGAACTAATGGAATATCTCCATATCTCGCCTCGAACGCTTCAAAATCTGCGAGATAAGCGAATGATCTGTTATACAATGATTGGAGGGAAAATACTTTATCCCGAGAAAGAACTTCAAGAGGTATTGTGTAATAACTACCAATCGCCAGAATTACCCTTTTAATATGCAGATTCTAAGGAGAGGGAGTTGAAGTTGCTACTTACGCATAAAATGAAAACAAGCATTCTTGATATTAATCAGGGATGCTTGTTTTAGTTTGAAGATATGCGTCATCGTCAGGTCAGTCGTTTTCGTTGCAGGATATTCTTTTACACTTCGAGCAGGGAAACAGGCAAGCCTCGGAGCGAAAATACTATCCGTAGGATGGAGATTTTTGTTTCCGACCTGTAGGGCTTCGGGCTTGACTAGTTTGCCTTGTAAGAAGTGACTTTCTCCTGCAACAAAAGGACTGAGCTGACCATCATTGTTCTTATTCTATTCCACCTTAGCCCATTTGGGGATGATATAAGTTGATGGATTAACGGGGTTATTTTCTCTCTTTTTTCGGGGCAACATTTCTTTTTGCTTTTTAGTGATTCGTTTGATGTTTCTGAAATCGGATTCAGGTCGATCTGTTTCCAATTTATACTTATCCCCGATTTTATCTGTCAATACCGCCATATCTTTACTTATCTTGTCGTTGGTGATTTTGGCATAAATTTGAGTCGTAGTTATGCAGCTGTGCCCGAGCATTTGAGAGACTGTTTCGATGGGTACACCTTGCGAGAGGCACACTGTTGTAGCCATTGTATGGCGCCCCATATGCGACGTAACTCGCTTATTCACACCGCATAATTTAGCTATACGTTGAAGGCAACGATTCATATTATCGCTATGGCTTGGTACAGGAAATACAAAATTATTTTTAGCCACAAGACGATATTGTTCAATCAGTTGCTTTGCTATTGGCAATAATTTGACATAGAACGTAGCATTGGTTTTCTTGCGTTTAGCTATCAGCCACAATTCGCCATCAAAAGAAGTTTGAATATCATCAAAGGTCAATTTTTTGACATCTGCATAAGCCAAACCCGTAAATGCTTGAAAAACGAAGATATCCCGAATCTGACGTTGTTTGTATCTTCTGAGTTCTACAGTCATAAACCTTCGAAGTTCATCTTCGGTCAAATAACCTCTATCCCGAGTTTGTGCTTTGAATCGGAAGCTGGCAAAAGGATTGATATGGATATACCCCTTGCGTTGAGCGATCAACATAATTTGTTTCAGTTTGGTCACGGATGTAAGCAAAGTACTGCCCGCCAGCTTGCGTTCTTCCAATAAATAGGCATAATAGTCCTCTATAAATTGTGGCTCTATTTCCTTAATCGGAATATCGGAAAGATTATATCTATCTCGAAGAAACATCTCTACTCTCCTGCGATTAATAATTAGTTGCTCGTATGAACCTTCCGTTCTATCCTTACCTACACGTCTGCTGTATTGCTCGTAGAACTCATCGGCGATAGAGAAGAAAGTTCGGAACTCATCGCCAAAGCCGAGATAAGCGTTTTTAACTTTTTCAGCAGAAACAAAATTATCCTTGTCACAGATGCTTTGATATTGCTTGCCGATTTGGGTTTTGATGTTGTCTAACTTCTGATTGATTTTCTGTGCTTCAAGACTTTTGCCTAATGCTCGGTTTGCTTTGGTATCCCACAACTCGGGCTTTATGTTTAGCTTACAGCTAAACTGCGAGATGGTACTGTTTACAGTGATTCTTCCCATTATAGGAGCTTTACCATCTTTTAAATTGTTCTTTTTTAGGTAAAACAAAACCTTGAATGTACTTCTTGCCATAACTCTAATTTTTTAATTACAAATTTAGTTTACTTAGAGTTATCCGGTGCTATGCAAAATTACGCAAACTATTGAATAAGTGACGAATAAACTCCAGTTGAACAAAGTTACTCAGGTAACGATTTAGTAACTGAATTCACCGTCATCTTTGCTTTTTTGTGCATTTATTCTCTTTTGGCTAAAAGAACCGTTTTGCTTAATCCGTTGATTAAGTTTTAATTACATTCTTTTGCTCTCCCTTTTCTAAATGGCTGCTGTTTCATTTAAATAGTGGGTTATTCTATACTACTAAAGAGTTGCTGTTAAGGCCGGCAGTAACAATCCGAAATTATTTATCCGGTAAGAGGGTTGGATATATCAAACCTTTTATTTTTCTGATAGTATGTGGTGTTATTTATAGTTTTGTTTTTCATCTTTTTCATTTTTTTCCAATGGATGAGATGAATAAACATGAAGGTAATGTTATTCTTGAATATGTCCCTATCTATAAATTGTATTCTAATCATTACTCATCGATGCTTCTGGTGTTAACTCCTTTTTATGCGCTGTTCTCTTATTTGTTGTTTTATCGAAGGGGTTATAACTATATGGAGCATCTTGTTATGCTTTCATACTTATCTGGAGCAAGAATTTTTGTTCTTTTGTTGTTTTATCCCTTTATATATTTGTCACATTCACAGTTTGTTTATTTGGTTGTAAATTTTTTAGCCGAAATATATTTTATATGGGGGTTATCTCAATTCTTCAAAAGGTCTTCATGGTTTGCTGCAATCTTTAAGGTGTTGCTGCTTATCGTATTAGCTGTTGTTACTTTGCTTGTGCTTGTGATAGCTATTTTCTTGGTGTTTAAGTATTATCATTTCAAGTTATGACTCCAAGCCTATTTCCTATGGTTGCCCCTTCTTCATTATTTCTTCCAATCTATTTTGTTGATATTTAATCAATTTAATTTCATGTTTTGTGCTCAATGAGAACTATGATGTTTATGTTTGATTTGTATTATCTTTATAGTAAATAAGAAGGATCCTGACAGACTTTTATCTATACATAACGAATCTTCCTGACGGGTACGGAATTGTAAAAAATAAAAAATTATCTTTATGCGATTTTTCTGATTTATTACGCATGAAGAAAGAATTAGTATGGAAAGTAAGCCGTTTCGAAGAGCTTACTATAAACGAATTATATGAGATCTTGCATCTACGGTGCAAAATATTTGTCGTTGAGCAAGATGCTCCGTATCTCGATACAGACTATAAAGACCAAAAAGCATTGCATCTCTCCGGATATGCAGATGATAGACTGGTGGCTTATTGCCGTATATTTAAGGCCGGAGATTATTTTGAAGAGGCTTGTATCGGACGGGTTATTGTTGCTCAGGAGTATAGGAAGTACGGATATGGGCACGACATGATGAAGAAAGCCCTGAATATAGCATCTGCAACTTTAGGCGAGACGCGAATTACGATTTCTGCTCAGCAATATCTTCAAAAATTTTATGAGAGCCACGGCTTCAGGCAAACCAGCGAGATGTATCTCGAAGATGGGCTACCCCATATTGAGATGAAAAAAGAATAGAATTTTTTAAAAAGTCTTGTTCGTTAAGATATTAAATCATAAATTTGCAGCCCGAAACAGAGAGGAGGTTTGATGATCTTTTGAACAAAACATATTCACTTGTGGTATGATATTGCTTTGCTGAAGCAATGTTCAGAAGATTGATTTATACAACAGAATTCTCTCGTTAATGCAATTATTGCAATGATAGCGAATGAAATTTCGCTTATAAAGTTTAAAATTAAATAAGAAAACAAATAAAAACTAAAGAATAATTATGATTATTGTTCCATTGAAAGAAGGGGAAAATATCGAAAGAGCCCTAAAGAAATTTAAAAGAAAATACGAAAAAACAGGTGTTGTTAAAGAACTTAGAAGACGTCAGGAATTCCAAAAGCCTTCTGTAGTGAAGAGAGCAAACAAACTTCATGCAGTTTATGTGCAGAAGATGCACCGTATGGAAGAGTAAAAGAAGTATTGCCAATTTCGCATAATATTATTAACTTCGTCATTCAAGATAGAATGTTTCTCGAATGATGCTGTTGATAGAAAAATATATCAGGTATCTCCGTTATGAAAAGAACTATTCTTTACATACGGAGATTTCTTATTCTGAAGACCTCAGTCAGTTCGTAGAGTTTCTTGCCGAGCATTTTTCTGATACCGACATAAAGCATGTAGATAGAGATATTATTCGCATGTGGATCGTGTCTATGATGGAGAGAAAAATCTCAGCCCGTTCTGTAAACCGTAAGCTAAGCGCAGTGAAATCGTTTTACAGATATTTGCAGAAAATAGGAGAAGTAACGGTAAATCCTGCAAGTAAAATAAATGGCCCGAAAGTTGGTCGGCCAATTCCAGCTTTTGCCAACAGTTCAGATATGGAGAAGGTGCTGGATCAAGAAGACTACGGGGATTCATTCGAGTCGTTGCGAGACCATATTATAATAGAGCTGTTTTACGTAACCGGAATCCGCCGGGCAGAATTAATAGGGTTGAAAGATGTTGATGTCGATTTCTCGTCTGAAACGATACAAGTGACAGGAAAACGTAATAAGCAACGTCTTATTCCTTTTAGTGATGGCATGAAGCAGTCTCTTGAGCAATATATTGCAGTGCGAAATAAAGAAGTAGGAAACCAATCAGGTTACTTATTTGTTAAGAATAATGGAGAGCCGCTTTATCCGATGTTAGTGCATCGTATTGTGACTTCTAATTTACAGCAAATAGAAACTCTGGCCAAGGTTAGCCCCCATGTTCTTCGACATTCGTTTGCAACGGGCATGCTGAATAATGGAGCGGATATTAATGCAGTAAAGGAGTTGCTTGGGCATGCAAGCTTGGCTGCTACAGAAATATACACACATACTTCGTTTGAAGAATTAAAGAGAATTTATAACAAAGCTCACCCAAGAGCTTAAAAAGTAAAGGAGGATTAGTTATGAATATTGTAATTCAATCGGTGCACTTTGATGCGTCAGTACAACTGAAAGAGTTTATTGAGAAAAAAATATCAAAATTGGATAAATTTACAGATCAGATTGTAGATGCAGAAGTTATATTGAAAGTCGTGAAGCCGGAAGTAGCCAATAATAAAGAGGCTTCGGTTAAATTGAATATAAAAAATGGAGAGTTGTTTGCCAATAAGACTGCTGATAGCTTTGAGGAGGCTGTTGCTCAGAGTATAGAAGCTTTGGAAAAGCAAGTGCTTAAGGTAAAAGAGAAGGCTCAGGCTAAATAAAATAGCAATGTTCATGAAATTGGCACTAAGCTAGTTGAAGCTAAATAGACAATCAAAAGAAAACACAAGGGAAAATAAATCTATAAAGTGTTGCGATTCTAAAAAAAAATATCTAATTTTGTCGCCGTTTCGCTGTGTAAAAAGCGAGATGGCGATAATTATTAGACTTTTAGCCTCTTTAGCTCAGTTGGCCAGAGCACGTGATTTGTAATCTCGGGGTCGTTGGTTCGAATCCGACAAGAGGCTCAAGCTATAAGGAAAAAGAAGTTTTGAAAAAGCTATGAATCAATAGATTTGGATATTTCTTCACTTTAATTTCCATTACTTTTGCTTTAATAATAATATCTCTTGTTTTTAAGTACGGAGAATTGTTTAATTTGAAGCAAGATTTTGAGATTTAAGCCAATGTAGCTCAGTGGTAGAGCACTTCCTTGGTAAGGAAGAGGTCACGGGTTCAAATCCCGTCATGGGCTCTAACGGGGATACAAGATTCAAAATTGAATTAAATATATACATTTAACTAAATAATAGAAGATTAATTATGGCAAAAGAACATTTTAACCGGGCGAAACCGCACGTAAATATCGGTACAATCGGTCACGTTGACCACGGTAAAACTACTTTGACTGCTGCTATCACTAAAGTATTGGCTGACAAAGGTCTTTCTCAAGCACGCTCATTCGACTCTATCGATAACGCTCCTGAAGAAAAAGAACGTGGTATTACAATCAATACTTCTCACGTAGAATACGAAACAGCTAACCGTCACTATGCTCACGTTGACTGTCCAGGACACGCCGACTACGTAAAGAACATGGTTACTGGTGCTGCTCAGATGGACGGTGCTATCATCGTTGTAGCTGCTACTGATGGTCCTATGCCTCAAACTCGTGAGCACATCCTTCTTGCACGTCAGGTAAACGTACCAAGATTGGTTGTTTTCATGAACAAATGTGATATCGTTGATGACGAAGAAATGCTAGAATTGGTAGAACTTGAAATGAGAGAACTTCTTTCATTCTACGAATTCGACGGAGATAATACTCCAGTTATCCGTGGATCTGCACTAGGTGCTTTGAACGGTGTTGAACCTTGGGTTAGCCAAGTAATGGAGCTTATGAATGCTGTTGATACTTGGATTCCACTTCCTCCACGTGATGTTGATAAACCATTCTTGATGCCGGTTGAAGACGTGTTCTCTATCACAGGTCGTGGTACTGTAGCAACAGGTCGTATCGAAACTGGTAAGATCAAAACTGGTGAAGAAGTTCAAATTATCGGTCTTGGAGCTGAAGCTAAAAAATCAGTTGTAACAGGAGTAGAAATGTTCCGTAAGATTCTTGACGACGGACAAGCTGGTGACAACGTAGGTCTTCTACTTCGTGGTATCGATAAAGAAGAAATCAAACGTGGTATGGTTATTACCCACCCAGGTAAAATCACTCCTCACACAAGAATCAAAGCTGAGGTTTATATCTTGAAAAAAGAAGAAGGTGGACGTCACACTCCATTCCACAACAAATATCGTCCTCAGTTCTATCTACGTACATTGGACGTTACAGGTGAAATCACTCTTCCTGAAGGAACAGACATGGTAATGCCTGGTGATAACGTAACAATCACAGTAGAATTGATTTACCCAGTTGCTTGTAACGTAGGTCTTCGTTTCGCTATCCGTGAAGGTGGACGTACAGTAGGTGCTGGTCAGATTACAGAAATTTTATCTTAATAATTTCTATAAAACCTAAAGTCGGTTTGTAATATAACCGACTTTAATATACGGGCGTAGTTCAGTGGTAGAGCGTTGGTCTCCAAAACCAAATGTCGGGAGTTCGAATCTCTCCGCCCGTGCTAAACTCAAACAGGAGTGATGAAAAAAATAATTAACTATTTTAAAGATTCTTATAACGAACTTGTATATAAGGTTTCTTGGCCTTCTCGTCCGGAATTGACTAGCAGTGCAGTTATTGTCATGATCGCTTCCATTATTATGGCATTGGTTGTGTGGGGTGTTGATTCGGTGTTTGATAGAGCGGTTAAGTTGCTTTATGGTCTGTTGTAATCTTTATCTTGTCAAAAAACTATGACTGAAATCGAAAAGAAATGGTACGTTCTGCGTGCTGTTAGTGGAAAAGAAAATAAAGTCAAAGAATATCTTGAATCAGAGATAAAGAAAACTGACTTAGGGAAGTATATTTCTCAAGTTCTTATTCCTACAGAGAAAACTTATATTATGCGTAACGGAAAGAAGGTTCTCAAAGAAAGAGCTTATCTTCCCGGCTACATATTGATTGAGGCTGCACTCGTAGGTGAAGTGATCCATGAACTTCGTAACATTAATTTTGTTGCAGGTTTTTTACCGAATACTACTAATCCACAACCGCTGAGCCAATCTGAAGTAAATCGGATATTAGGTACAATGGACGAACTGGATGAGCAGGAAGTAGGCTTGGATATTCAATATTTTGTTGGAGAAAACGTGAAAGTAACAAATGGTCCTTTCTCTGGTTTTTCTGGTATTATTGAAGAGGTGAACGCTGAGAAAAAGAAACTCAAGGTGATGGTAAAAATATTTGGAAGGAAAACTCCTCTCGAATTGAATTACATGCAAGTTGAAAAAGAGCAATAAGGACTGGTTACGCACTCTGGATGTTCTATTTAAGTTTTAACAAAACTAAAAATTAAAAACAAAAATGGCTAAAGAAATTGCTGGACAATTAAAGTTACAGATTAAAGGCGGTGCAGCAAATCCATCTCCTCCGGTAGGGCCTGCTTTAGGTTCTAAAGGTATCAATATCATGGATTTCTGTAAGCAATTTAATGCCAGAACTCAAGACAAGGCAGGTAAAATATTACCAGTGGTAATTACTTACTATGTTGATAAGTCTTTTGATTTTATTGTAAAACAACCACCTGTGGCAATTCAGTTACTTGAAGCCGCTAAAACAAAGAGTGGATCAGCAGAACCAAATCGTAAGAAGGTAGCAGAAATTACTTGGGATCAAGTACAAGCTATCGCTGAAGATAAAATGGTTGACCTGAACTGTTTTACCGTAGAATCTGCCATGAAGATGGTTGCTGGTACAGCAAGAAGTATGGGTATTACTGTAAAAGGGGCTTTCCCTGATGTTAAATAATTAAACTTCAATTGATAATGGGTAAACTTACAAAAAATCAGAAGTTAGCTTTCAGCAAAATTGAAGCAGGGAAATTATATACACTGACTGAAGCATCAGCTCTTGTAAAAGAGATAACAACTACAAAATTCGACTCATCTGTCGATTTGGATGTACGCTTAGGTGTAGACCCACGTAAAGCTAACCAGATGGTGAGAGGTGTAGTATCTCTTCCTCATGGAACAGGAAAACAAGTAAGAGTTTTGGTATTATGTTCTCCGGATGCAGAAGCTGCAGCTAAAGAAGCTGGTGCAGACTATGTAGGTTTGGATGAATATATCGAAAAGATAAAAGGTGGTTGGACTGATATTGATGTTATCATCACTCAGCCTGCTATCATGGGTAAAGTTGGAGCTTTGGGGCGTGTACTTGGACCTCGTGGTCTAATGCCTAACCCTAAGAGCGGAACTGTGACTGTGGACGTTGCTAAAGCTGTAACTGAAGTAAAATCAGGTAAAATCGACTTTAAAGTTGATAAAGCAGGTATCGTTCATGCTTCTATAGGTAAAGTATCTTTTACTTCAGATCAGATCAGAGATAATGCAAGAGAATTTATTTCTACGCTTATCAAACTGAAACCTACTGCAGCTAAAGGAACTTATGTGAAAAGTGTTTGTCTTTCAAGTACTATGAGTCCGGGTGTAAAAATTGACCCTAAATCAGTAGAAAATTAATCAAAATTGACTGAAACATTATGAGAAAGGAAGATAAAAGTACTATCATAGAAACTATAGCGGCAACAATCAAAGGTTACGACAATTTCTATCTTGCTGATATCGCTACTCTTAATTCGACTAAAACCAGCGAATTGAGAAGAGAGTGCGCAAAGCAAGAAATTAAATTAATGGTCGTAAAGAATACCCTGTTGCAGAAAGCATTGGATACACTTGAAGGTGACTATTCGGAACTACATTCAGTTTTGAAAGGAAACACTGCAGTGATGTTTTCCAATTCAGCTAATGCACCGGCTAAACTGATCGCTAAGTACAAGAAAGAAGGAATTCCTTCGCTTAAGGCTGCTTATGTACAAGAAAGCTTCTACATAGGTGCGGAAAATTTGAGCGCATTAGAAAACATCAAGAGCAAGAACGAACTTATCGGCGATGTTATCATGTTGCTTCAATCTCCAGCCAAGAATGTTATCTCAGCCCTTCAATCGGGTGGTAATACCATTCATGGTGTATTAGAAACATTATCGAAACGATAATTCATTTAAAAAAGAATAATAACAATTTTAATTTATACAAAAATGGCAGATATCAAAGCTATTGCAGAACAACTAGTAAATTTGACAGTGAAAGAAGTTAGCGAACTAGCTGAAATTCTAAAAACTGAATATGGTATTGAACCAGCCGCTGCTGCTGTTGCAGTTGCAGGTCCGGCTGCAGGTCCAGCTGCAGAAGCTGTAGAAGAAAAAACATCTTTCGATGTAATCTTGAAATCAGCAGGTGCAAACAAATTGCAAGTTGTTAAAGCTGTTAAAGAACTAACAGGACTTGGTTTGAAAGAAGCTAAAGATCTAGTTGATGCTGCTCCTGGTGAACTTAAAAAAGGAGTAACTAAAGATGAAGCAGAAGCATTGAAAAAACAATTAGAAGAATCAGGAGCTGAAGTTGAACTTAAGTAAAAACAGTCCTGTCAAAGGATACTTTGGTTAGGAACCTTCGTTGTGAAGGTTCTTAACCTTTTTACGTCAAAAATAATAAGTTCATCAAAACTGGATATTCCATGTCTTCAATAAATACAAATCAAAGAGTCAATTTCGCTTCAATCAAAAATCCGCTACCTTATCCGGATTTTCTTGAAGTGCAGCTAAAGTCATTCCGCGACTTTTTACAACTTGATACTCCTCCCGAAAAGAGGAAGAAAGAAGGTCTATACAAAGTTTTTGCAGAAAACTTTCCTATAGCTGATACACGAAACAATTTTGTATTAGAATTTTTGGACTACTTTATCGATCCGCCACGTTACACAATCGAAGAGTGTATCGACAGAGGATTGACGTATAGTGTTCCTCTAAAAGCAAAACTTAAACTTTATTGTACCGACCCCGATCATGAAGACTTTGACACGGTTATTCAGGATGTTTATTTGGGGTTGATTCCATACATGACCGAAAAAGGTACATTCGTGATCAATGGTGCCGAGCGTGTTGTTGTTTCGCAGTTGCACCGTTCGCCGGGCGTATTTTTCGGACAAACAATGCATGCTAATGGTACTAAATTGTATTCGGCACGTATCATTCCTTTCAAAGGTTCATGGATTGAATTTGCTACAGACATCAATAATGTCATGTATGCATATATTGACCGTAAAAAGAAATTACCTGTAACTACGCTCCTTCGTGCTATCGGTTTTGAGAGTGATAGAAATATCCTCGAAATATTCGATCTGGCAGAAGAGGTAAAAGTTAATAAACAAAATATAAAAAAGATAGCAGGCCGTAAACTTGCTGCCAGAATTCTTAGAACCTGGATGGAAGACTTCGTGGATGAGGATACCGGTGAGGTAACATCTATCGAACGTAACGAAGTTATTCTTGAACGTGAAACTATTCTGGAAAAAGATCATCTGGATTTGATACTCGATTCGGGTGTATCTTCTATATTATTGCACAAAGAGTCTCAGAATATTTCTGACTTTGCAATTATATACAATACATTACAAAAAGACCCAAGTAACTCGGAAATAGACGCCGTTCGTCATATCTACAGACAATTGCGTAGCGCAGAGCCTGCTGATGATGCAAGTGCTCGTGAGGTTATTAATAACCTTTTCTTTTCCGAAAAACGTTACGATTTGGGAGAAGTAGGACGTTACAGGCTGAATAAGAAACTGGGACTTTCTACTAGTACAGATATTCGTGTTTTAACGAAGGAAGATATTATTGAGATCATCAAATATCTTATCGAGTTGATCAACTCAAAAGCCATCGTTGACGATATCGACCACTTGAGCAACCGTCGTGTACGTACTGTAGGAGAACAGCTTTTCAATCAGTTTGGAGTTGGTCTTAACCGTATGGCACGTATCATCCGTGAAAGAATGAACGTTCGCGATAATGAAGTGTTTACGCCGATTGATTTGATCAATGCTAAAACAATTTCTTCTGTCGTAAATACATTCTTCGGTACAAATGCGTTGTCTCAGTTCATGGATCAAACCAATCCATTGGCTGAAATTACTCACAAGCGTCGTATGTCTGCCCTTGGACCAGGTGGTCTTTCTCGCGAAAGAGCCGGTTTTGAGGTGCGTGACGTTCACTATACACACTATGGTCGTCTTTGTCCGATCGAAACACCTGAGGGTCCAAACATTGGTTTGATATCTTCTCTTTGTGTTTATGCAAAGATCAACGACCTTGGTTTTATCGAAACACCATATCGTAAAGTAGCAGATAGTAAAGTCGACTTATCGTCTGAAGGTATCGTATATCTTGCAGCCGAAGAGGAAGAAGACAGGCTTATCGCTCAAGGTAATGCTCCGTTGAATGATGACGGATCATTTATCAATATGCGTGTAAAAGCTCGTCAAGATGCAGACTATCCTGTTATTGAGCCATCAGAAGTAGAGTTGATGGACGTATCTCCAACTCAGATCGCTTCTATTGCAGCATCGTTGATTCCATTCTTGGAGCATGATGATGCCAACCGTGCGCTGATGGGATCGAACATGATGCGTCAGGCTGTTCCTTTGATGCGTACCGAATCTCCTATCGTAGGAACCGGTATCGAAGGTCAGCTTATTCGTGACTCTCGTACTCAGATTGTTGCAGAAGGTGCAGGTGAAGTTGTTTTTGTAGATGCCGATACGATTAAAATTAAATACGATCGTACAGCAGACGAAGACTTTGTGGCTTTTGACGATGCGATTAAAACATATTCTATTCCTAAGTTCCGTAAGACAAACCAAAATACAACAATCGACCTTCGTCCTATCTGTAGAAAAGGCGACAGAGTTGTGTTGAATCAGATACTAACAGAAGGTTATTCAACTGAAAAAGGTGAATTGGCTATCGGTAAGAATCTGAAGGTTGCCTTCATGCCTTGGAAAGGATACAACTTTGAGGATGCGATCGTATTGAACGAACGTGTTGTTCGCGAAGATATCTTTACATCTGTCCATGTAGAAGAGTTTGCACTTGAGGTTCGTGATACAAAACGTGGTGTTGAAGAATTGACATCCGATATTCCGAACGTAAGTGAAGATGCTACTAAAGACTTGGATGAAAGAGGTATTATCCGTGTAGGAGCTCGTGTTAGTCCGGGAGATATCCTGATCGGTAAGATTACACCGAAGGGTGAATCTGATCCTTCTCCTGAAGAAAAGCTGCTTCGTGCAATCTTTGGAGACAAAGCCGGTGATGTGAAAGATGCATCTTTGAAAGCATCTCCTTCATTGAAAGGTGTTGTTGTATCAACAAACTTGTTCTCTAAAGCATCTAAAAAGGGTAAGACAAAACTTTCGAGCAAAGCTTTGCTACCTAAATTAGATGAAGAGTATGAAGAAAAGATGGCAAAACTGAAAGGAATATTAGTAGATAAGCTATTGGTATTGACCGAAGGTAAACCATCACAGGGTGTTAAAGATTATTTGAATGTTGATATTATCGGTAAAGGCTCTAAGTTTACGAAGAGTGCTTTGGATGGTATCGATTACGAATCAATACAGGTAAGTAACTGGACATCGGATGAGCACAAAAATGCGCTTATCAGAGATGTTATCGTAAACTACCTACATAAATATAAAGAGCTTGATGCTGAGCTTAAACGTAAGCGTTTCGACCTCACTATAGGTGATGAACTACCTTCGGGAATAGTTCAGATAGCTAAAGTTTATGTGGCTAAGAAACGTAAGATACAGGTTGGAGATAAGATGGCGGGTCGTCACGGTAACAAAGGTATCGTGTCGCGTATCGTTCGTCAGGAAGATATGCCATTCTTACCGGATGGAACTCCGGTTGATATCGTGTTGAACCCGTTAGGGGTGCCTTCACGTATGAACCTTGGTCAGATCTTCGAAACTGTATTGGGTTGGGCTGGTAAAGAGCTGGGAGTTAAGTTTGCTACACCAATTTTTGATGGTGCTAGCCTTGACGATTTGAACGAATGGACAGATAAAGCTGGAGTACCACGTTATGGTAAAGTCCGTCTTATTGATGGAGGAACAGGTATTCAATTTGACCAACATGCTACCGTAGGTATAATTTATATGCTTAAACTCGGTCACATGGTTGAAGATAAGATGCATGCCCGTTCTATCGGACCATACTCACTTATTACCCAACAGCCTCTTGGAGGTAAGGCTCAATTTGGGGGTCAGCGTTTCGGAGAAATGGAGGTTTGGGCACTGGAAGCATTCGGTGCAGCTCACATTCTTAGAGAAATTCTGACAATCAAATCGGATGACGTTATAGGGCGTTCAAAAGCTTATGAAGCGATTGTAAAAGGTGAACCTATGCCGCAGCCGGGTATTCCTGAATCATTAAACGTACTTCTTCACGAAATGCGTGGTTTGGGATTGAGTGTCTCTCTCGATTAATATCATATTATCCGTTGGCTTTCGGCTTTAACTAAGCTGATAGCCGACGGATTCTAAATACTCTAACAAACAGCTATCGGCTAATGGCTAATAGCTACAGCTTTTAAAAGAAAAAAGTATATGGCTTTTAGAAAAGAAAATAAAGTAAAGAGTAGCTTTTCAAAAATAACTGTGAGCCTTGCATCTCCTGAAGAAATTCTGGAAGCATCAAGCGGTGAAGTTTTGAAACCTGAAACAATCAACTATCGTACTTACAAACCTGAACGTGACGGGCTTTTCTGCGAACGTATATTCGGACCTGTAAAGGATTACGAATGTCATTGCGGTAAATACAAAAGAATCCGTTATAAGGGTATCGTTTGTGACCGATGCGGTGTTGAAGTTACAGAGAAGAAAGTTCGTCGCGAACGTACAGGACATATCCACCTTGTTGTTCCTGTGGCTCATATCTGGTATTTCCGTTCGCTGCCAAACAAAATGGGTTATCTTTTAGGTATACCTACCAAGAAACTGGATTCTATCATCTACTACGAACGTTATGTTGTGATTCAGTCCGGTGCGGCAGTAGAAGAAGGAATAGCAGATAAAGACCTTCTTACAGAAGAAGAATATTTGAATATTCTGGATAAGCTTCCAAAAGAAAATCAACTGTTGGACGATACCGATCCGAACAAGTTTATTGCTAAAATAGGGGCTGAGGCTGTTTACGACCTTTTGTCTCGTATCAACCTCGATTCATTAGCTAATACTCTGCGCCATAAGGCAAGCACAGATACATCTCAACAACGTAAGAACGAGGCATTGAAACAACTTCAGGTTGTTGAAGCGTTCCGTGGATCGAAAGGTAAGAATAAACCGGAGTGGATGATTGTAAAAATTGTTCCGGTAATTCCGCCAGAGCTTCGTCCGTTGGTTCCATTAGATGGAGGTCGTTTTGCTACATCCGACCTGAATGACTTGTATCGTCGTGTAATTATACGTAACAATCGTCTGAAAAGACTTATTGATATCAAAGCTCCCGAAGTTATTTTACGTAACGAAAAACGTATGCTTCAGGAAGCTGTCGATTCATTGTTTGACAACTCACGTAAGTCTAGTGCAGTTAAGACAGATGCCAATCGTCCATTGAAATCTCTATCCGACAGTTTGAAAGGTAAACAAGGTCGTTTCCGTCAAAACTTGTTGGGTAAGCGTGTCGACTATTCAGCTCGTTCGGTAATTGTCGTTGGGCCCGAATTGAAGATGCACGAATGTGGTATTCCTCAGGATATGGCAGCTGAGCTGTACAAACCATTTATTATACGTAAGCTGATCGAGCGTGGTATCGTAAAGACAGTAAAATCGGCTAAGAAGATCGTAGATCGTAAAGAGCCTGTGGTATGGGATATCTTGGAACATGTGATGAAAGGACATCCGGTTATGCTCAACCGTGCTCCTACTCTTCACCGTCTTGGTATCCAGGCATTCCAGCCAAAGATGATTGGTGGTAAAGCGATCCAATTACACCCGTTAGCATGTACGGCTTTCAATGCCGACTTCGACGGTGACCAGATGGCTGTTCACTTACCATTAGGTAATGAAGCTATCCTTGAGGCACAGATGTTGATGCTTGCATCTCATAACATTCTGAACCCAGCAAATGGAGCTCCTATTACCGTACCTTCTCAGGACATGGTTCTTGGACTATATTATATCACAAAAATCCGTAAGGGTGCTCTTGGCGAAGGACTTATATTCTATGGCCCTGAGGAAGCTATTATTGCATACAATGAGGGTAAGGTTGATATACATGCTTTGATAAAAGTATATGTGAATGACCTTGACGAAAATGGTGAAATAAAGAAATTGATGCGTGAAACTACTGTCGGACGTGTTCTTGTTAATGAGAAAACTCCTGTAGAAGTAGGATTCATCAATGAAGTGCTTTCTAAGAAATCATTACGTGATATCATCGGTAATGTAATCAAAGCCTGTGGGGTTGCTAAAACAGCACAGTTCCTTGACGACATTAAAGATTTAGGTTATACAATGGCATTCCGTGGAGGTTTGTCGTTCAACCTCGAAGATGTAATCATTCCTGAAGAAAAAGATACATTAGTACAACAAGGTTATGACGAAGTAGAGCAGATATTGAATAACTATAACATGGGATTCATTACCTACAACGAACGTTACAACCAGATTATTGATATATGGACACACGTCAACTCAAGATTGTCTAACATCTTGATGAAACAGCTTTCGGAAGACGATCAGGGATTCAACGCCGTATATATGATGTTGGATTCAGGAGCCCGTGGATCGAAAGAGCAGATTCGTCAGTTGTCAGGTATGCGTGGATTGATGGCGAAACCTCAAAAGAGTGGGGCAGAAGGAGCTCAGATTATTGAGAATCCGATCTTGTCGAACTTTAAAGAAGGATTGTCGGTGTTAGAGTACTTTATCTCTACCCACGGGGCGCGTAAGGGTCTTGCCGATACGGCTTTGAAGACTGCCGATGCCGGATATTTGACTCGTCGTCTTGTTGACGTATCACAAGATGTGATCATTAACGAAGAAGACTGTGGTACATTGCGTGGTCTTGTTTGTTCAGAGCTTAAAAACAATGAAGAAGTTGTTGCTTCTTTATATGAACGTATCTTAGGTCGTGTATCTGTTCATGATATCCAACATCCGATGACAGGAGAAATCATTGTTAAATCGGGAGAGGAAATCAAAGAAGATGCAGCTACTATTATACAGAATTCTCCTATCGAGAGCGTAGAGATCCGTTCGGTTCTTACTTGCGAATCGAAGAAGGGTGTTTGTGGTAAATGCTATGGACGTAACCTTGCAACAGGCCGTATGGTTCAGCGTGGTGAGGCTGTAGGTGTTATTGCCGCACAGTCTATCGGTGAGCCGGGAACACAGTTGACACTACGTACATTCCACGTTGGGGGTATCGCATCTAATATTGCTACCGAAAGTAGCGTTGTTGCTAAATACGATGGTATATTAGAAATAGATGATCTTCGTACAGTAGATATTCTTGACGAATCAGGCAAGAAAACTCAGATTGTAGTTAGCCGATTGGTAGAGCTTCGTCTGGTTGATCCTAACACTAAAATCGTACTCCTTACTCATAATATTCCTTATGGTTCTAAATTGTACTTTAAGGATGGTGCTAAGGTGAAAAAAGATGATCTAATCTGTGATTGGGATCCATTTAATGCCGTTATTATATCTGAAGCCACAGGACGTATCAAATTCGAGAATGTAATAGAAGGTGTTACGTTTAAGGTTGAATCGGATGAACAAACCGGTCTGAAAGAAAAGATCATTATCGAATCTCGCGATAAGACTAAAGCACCTGAAGCTCATGTCTTGGATGAGCAGGGCAGAACTATCAAAACTTATAGTTTACCATTAGGTGCTCACCTTGTGAAAGATGATAATGATGCAATCAAAGCCGGAGATGTACTTGTTAAGATACCTCGTGCAGTAGGTAAGGCTGGTGATATCACCGGAGGTCTTCCCCGTGTAACTGAGTTGTTCGAAGCACGTAACCCATCTAATCCTGCAGTAGTGTCGGAAATCGATGGTGAGGTTTCATTCGGTAAGATCAAACGTGGTAATAGAGAAATTATAGTAACTTCTAAACTTGATGAAGTTAAGAAATATCTGGTGCCTCTATCCAAACAAATTCTTGTTCAAGAAAATGACTTTGTGAGAGCCGGTATGCCACTGTCTGACGGAGCTACAACTCCTTCTGATATATTGGCTATTATGGGACCTACAGCCGTTCAGGAATATATTGTAAACGAAGTACAGGACGTATACCGTCTACAGGGTGTGAAGATCAACGATAAGCACTTCGAGGTGATTGTTCGTCAGATGATGCGCAAGGTAGAAGTTATCGATCCAGGGGATACTCGTTTCCTAGAACAGCAGGTTATCGACAAATATGAAGTAATGGAAGAGAATGATAGAATCTGGGGTAAGAAAGTTATTGTTGACGCTGGAGATTCTTCAACATTCGAACCGGGACAGATTGTTACTGCACGTAAGCTGAGAGATGAAAACTCTATGTTGAAACGTAGAGACCTTCGTCCGGTAGAAGTGCGTGACGCAGTTCCTGCAACAGCTAACCAGATACTTCAAGGTATTACCCGTGCTGCTCTCCAGACTCAAAGCTTTATGTCTGCCGCTTCGTTCCAGGAAACAACAAAAGTACTGAACGACGCTGCTATAAACGCTAAGGTAGACAGACTGGAAGGATTGAAGGAGAATGTAATCTGTGGTCACTTATTACCTGCCGGTACAGGACAACGTGAATTTGAAAAATTAGTTGTTGGTACAAAGGAAGATTTTGACAGGATTGCTGCAACCAGAAAGACCGTAGTAGATTTTGATGCCGTAGAATAATTAATTATTCTTTTATATAGTTAGAAAGGGGAGAGAAACATTATGTTTCTCTCCCCTTTCATTTTTTGTTAAGCTTACCGAGCTAAACTCTATGTGTAAGATTATTTACCTTGTTGAGCGTCTTTTAGCATCTTTTCGTTAGGAAGTATGTAAACTTCTACACGACGGTTTTGAGCTCTACCTGCAACAGAACTGTTGTCGGCAACAGGTTGTGTAGATCCAAATCCTTGAGATACCATACGTTTTCCTGAAACACCTTTGGTTTGAAGGAAATTATAAACAGCTTGTGCACGTTTTTCAGACAAAGGATTGTTTATAGCGTCAGAACCTGTATTATCTGTGTGTCCGTATATTTGAACATCAGTATCAGGATTATTATTTAATGAAGCAGCGAAGTTGCTTAGTGCACTTTGTGAAGCAGAACTTAATGTGCTTGAATTTGTTGCAAATAGAATTCCTGATTCAAACGTAACTTTGATAGCTTGTCCATCGTTGATAGATTCTACCTGAGCTCCGTTGATTTGCTCCAATTCTTTCTTTTGTTTGTCCATTTTGTTGCCAATGATAGCACCGGCCGAACCACCAACTACAGCGCCTATACCTGCACCCCATGCAGCACCTTTACCGCCGCCTATAATAGCACCAATACCTGCGCCCAATGCACCACCTGCACCTGCACCGATACCTCCACCTTTTACAGTATTGCTCGCTCCACAGCTAGATAATAGTAATGCGCAGCTCAAAACAATAGCTGCTACGAATGAAAAATGTTTCATAAATTTATTCTTTTAATAATTAAAATTTGTGTGATTATCTTCGTTTTATTCGAATATCCCTAGTGATTCACAATATGCAATCTCGCCCTGTATAATGAATGCGATATCTTCGGCTGAGAAGTTATTTATTTTGTCTTTTTTCGTATTCTTCAATACATAAGATACAATTTCATCTTCATCGATGTCTACAATTACGTTCTCATCGGCATCTTCGTCCATGTAGCCTTTTTCTTCATAGAATTCGTAAACGATATCAATAATATAGTTGATTTCGTCACTCGAGTATTTTCCTTTCATTTCTTGCGGAAGATAGTTCTGTATATACTTTACAGCATCATCTTCGTCATACTGTATCAGATCTTTATCACTGCTCATCATCTTATATTTTAGGATTATATTATTTAGATTTATAACAACAAAGTTACTTTGATGTTCAAATATGGCTGGTTTATTATTTTCGTAGTTTACCTATTCTTCTGTTATTCTAAGTTTGGTTTTTATTGAGACTTGTTATGTGAAAGAAGGTTTAATATTTCTTACTATTTATTACGATTCAATGTTTAATCAAAAGTAGTTATTTTATTTTTTTTTCCAAATAAGATAGGCTAAAACGATCAGCGGCAAAACCATTATACCCAAATAGACCGCATTCATACTAAGTAGTTTTGCAGGCGTGTAAATGACAGCCACAACAATACCTACAATAGCACCGCCCATGTGTGCATCATGTCCTATATTACCAACCTTTTTCAGCATACCATAGATGGAAAAAGCCAGATACCCAAGCCCGAAAATCCATCCCGGGATATCTATCGGAATAAAGAAAAAGCGAAGAGGCATTGTGGGATACACAGCAATAGCAGCAAAAAGTATACCTACCACCCCTCCTGAAGCACCGATGGCACTGTAGTAGTATTCTTTTCTGTGGATGAAAAGAGAGAGTAATCCTCCGCCAATGATAGACAAAAAGTAAATAGCCAGATATATCCATACTCCGAAAGAGTAGGTAATAATATCGGAGAAGAAGTACAATGTCATCATATTAAACAATAGATGCATATAGTCTCCATGAAGTGTTGCAGATGTTATCAGCCTGTCCCATTGTTTCGAGTTTCCCAAAATAGCCCCTACATTAAACTTGTAGCGTTCAAAAAAGGCCATGTCACCAAAGCCCTTTATGCTGGTTATAACTGTGAGAGCAATAATCAAAATAGGTAAAACAGACTGTAAACTAAAATCCATAATTTTCATTTTTCGTAAAGGCAAAGGTATAAAAAAGAGTATAAGCCTTGAAAATTTTGTGCTATATTTCTTTCGACGAAGTCATTCCTCGCTTACAGATTGATAGTTTGAATATTTTCATGTAAATTTGAAACCTATAATTAATTAGAATAGAACGGCATGAAATCTATATTTATCTGGCTATTTATTACGTTTGCTTGTGTTCCTGTGGCATTTTCCCAAACTCTTTCTGAAGCAAAAGAATTATATCTTCAGGGAGAATATGCAAAGGCTTTACCCATTTTAGAGGAAGAATATAAAGCTAAGCCGGAAGATGCTAATCTAAATCAATGGTATGGGGTTTGTCTTCTAGAAACGGGAGGAGATCTTAAAAAAGCGGAAGAATACCTCATTGTTGCTTCTAAGAAAAGAATACAAGAATCTTTCTTGTATCTGGGGCAATTATATGGGCAAGAATATAAGTTTACACAATCGGAAGAATCTTTCAACAAATACGAAGCCGGTCTTAAAAAGAAAGATGAAGCATCGAGAGCAAAATTAGACGAAAAAAGAAAAGTGATGTCACGTCTTCGGCGTATGGTGTCCAACACAGAAGATATACAGATAATAGATAGTATAATTGTAGATAAGGCGAAATTTCTTTCAGCGTATAAACTGAGTCTCAGCTCAGGAAAACTAGAACCCTTTGACAAAATTTTCGTATCAGCAAAGCATATAGATGCAACGGTATATACGAATGAAAAAGGGACTAAAATGTATTATGCTAAGCCCGATAAAGAGAATGTGTTCAGCCTTTACTCTAAAGAAAAGTTGTTCGATGATTTTGGTAATGAAAAGAAACTTTCAGCAAACAATTTTGGTCTTTCCGGTGATATAAACTATCCATACGTAATGGCAGATGGAGTGACTATTTATTTTGCTGCAAAAGATGAAGAGACACTCGGAGGGTATGATTTGTTTGTCTCTCGCTACAATATGAATACAGATACCTATCTTGCCCCTGAACGTCTGAATATGCCATTCAATTCGTTGTTTAATGACTATATGATGGCAGTGGACGAAGAAAAGGGCATTGGCTGGTTTGCCTCCGATAGATATATGCCTAAAGGGAAAGTTTGCATATATACATTTGTTCCGAATAAAGTCGTGAAAACCATCCAGAGCGAGGATGAAAGCTATCTGGCAGGCAGAGCTAAAATATCTTCGATAAAGAGTACATGGCAAAAAAATAATAATTACAAAAATCTGATTGCGTTGGCTCGTCAAGAAGCTGTTGTGAAAGTAGAGGTGACTCATGATTTTGAATTCGTTATTAATGATAACAAGACGTATTATAAAATGTCAGATTTCAAAAATAGAACAGCTCAGAGTACATATTCGAAGGTAGTAGAGATGAAATCGGAACTAAAAGGACTATCCGAAAAGTTGGAAAAACTGCGTGCAGATTATAGTAATGCATCTCAGGATGAAAAGCGGAGAATGTCTTCTGATATCTATAGTCTTGAAAAGGAAGTCGAACAATTGCAAGTGAGTATACCTCAAATGGAAATACAGGCAAGAAATCAAGAGATACAAGCCCGATAGTTCTTTTGTTTAATTTGAAGTTTACTTAGAGTAACAAAAAACCACAAAGAATACATAATTGATAGTAAATCGTTATATTTGCAACCTGTTTTATATTAAATAATTTACTCTATACCAATAAAAAAAATGAGAATCGCTATTGTTGGCACAAGTGGTGCTGTAGGTCAGGAGTTTTTAAGAGTTCTTGACGAACGAAATTTCCCGATAAAGGAATTAGTATTATTCGGTTCTGCCAGAAGCGCAGGCAATGTCTATACGTTTCGTGATAAACAGTATACGGTGAAGGAGCTGAAGCACAATGACGATTTTAAAGATATAGATATTGCTTTTACATCGGCAGGAGGAAGTGTTTCTATCGAATATGCTGAAACCATTACTAAGCATGGCGCAATCATGATAGACAACTCAAGTGCTTTCCGTATGGATAAGGATGTACCTCTTGTTGTACCTGAAGTAAATGGCGAGGATGGAAAAGTTCGTCCTAAAGGGATAATTGCAAATCCAAACTGCTCAACGATACAGATGGTAGTGGCGATGAATGTGATAGAAAAAATATCTCATATTAAAAGAGCACATGTAGCAACTTATCAGGCAGCATCAGGAGCAGGAGCTGCGGCTATGGAAGAGTTGATCAATCAATTTAAGCAAATTGCATTCAACAATGATGTGGCTGTAGAGAAGTTTGCTTACCAGCTTGCGTATAACGTGATTCCTCACATTGACGTGTTTACAGATAACGGATATACAAAAGAAGAGTTGAAGATGTACAACGAAACGCGTAAGATTATGCACTCTGATATAGAAGTGAGTGCAACCTGTATCCGTGTTCCTGTACTTCGTTCTCACTCTGAGGCTATCTGGGTAGAGACTGAGAGACCTGTGTCGCCGGAAGAAGCTCGTGAGGCATTCTCGAAAGCTGAAGGAATTGTGTTGCAAGACAATCCCGCACAAAAAGAATATCCGATGCCATTGTTTGTTGCAGGACAAGACCCTGTGTATGTTGGACGTATACGCCAAGATATAGCGAATAAGAATGGTTTGACATTCTGGGTAGTAGCCGATCAGATCAAGAAAGGCGCAGCATTAAATGCTGTTCAGATAGCAGAGTATTTGATCAAAGAAAATGCTATTTAAGTCGGGAAACTGTTTGTATAATCAAAACAAACAACTATATTTGCATCGCAATTAGCGAAAAGCCGATTGCGGTTTCAGGAAGTGTGGGTGAGTGGCTGAAACCACCAGTTTGCTAAACTGACGTACGGGTAACTGTACCGGGGGTTCGAATCCCCCCGCTTCCGCTTTAAGAAAAGACAAAAAGCGACAAAGCTTGGATAAATCCTACAATATCAACGTATTGTAGGATTTTTTTATGTTTTCACCTTTCCTCCGAAAGACATAAAAAAGCCACTTTGAGACAACAATCTGTTGCCAAAGTGTTCACCCCTGCAATTTTATTCGTTCACCCTTGACGTGTCGCAAATTGGTAGTTTGTAGTCCAATATTGGCAGTGCTTATTTTCCTCAAAAACAACAGATTAAAATTAATTTTAACGCTTTAAAAAGAGGAATTATGAGAACATCAAAAAGCACGTTTGCTATCACTTTCTACCTAAGAAAGGACAAAATGAGGAAGGATTCGTTCACCCCTATCTTTTGCAGGATAACTATTGCGGGTGAGGCTGTAAGTTTTAATATCCACAAAGACATCAGAGCCGAGCTTTGGGATATGGAGAATCACAAAGCCAGGAGTAAATCGAGAGAAGCTATAGAGGTGAATCAAACCCTTGATGCTTGTCGTACTATCTTACACAATATGTATCGGGAGATATTCGAGAAAGACAATTATGTGACTGCTGAAAAATTGAAGAATTCTTATCTGGGTATATCAACTGATAACACAATGCTGCTCGTTTTGTTTAGAGACCTTATAAAAGATATAGAAGCTTTGGTAAATATCACTAAGGCAAAAGCAACCTTGCAAAAATATAAAGTGACTTATACAAGGATATCTGAGTTTATGAAATTCAAGTATAATATTTCTGATATCAATGTAAAAGAGATAAAGTATCAATTTATCTGCGATTTTGAAGTCTATCTGAGAACACAAGCAAGCTGTAGTCCTAATACAACAGCAAAGTTCATTCAATTCTTTAAACGAGTGATTCTCATCGCTCAGAATAATGGATGGATGCAACACAATCCTTTTGCAAACTATAAAATCCATTTTAAGAAAGTTGATAGAGGATATTTGACTGACCAAGAACTAGAGATTATTAAAAATAAGGAATTTGATATAGAACGGCTTGAAAAAGTGCGAGATATTTTTGTGTTTGCCTGTTGGACTGGTTTGGCTTACGTGGATACTTATAAACTTACCTATGACAATATAAAAATAGGGGTAGATGGAAAGCCATGGATTATGACTAAACGAGCAAAAACAGATACCATCGTGACTGTTCCATTACTTGATGTCCCTTTAGCAATAATTGAGAAATATAGAGGTAAGCAAGATGACAAAGTATTACCGACATTAAGCAATCAAAAGATGAATTCATACTTGAAAGAAATCGGTACTGTGTGCGGGATTGAGAAACGATTAAGCTTCCACCTAGCACGTCACACATTTGCGAGTACAACCACTTTAGCTAAAGGTGTTTCTATTGAAGCTGTGTCTAAAATGCTAGGGCACACGAATATTCGTACAACTCAAATTTATGCGCGAGTTACCGAAAACCTGATAAGTAACGAAATGAACACACTTTCGACCAAATTGAAAGCCAATAATATTCAATTATCAAAAGCTAAATAAATATAGAGGAATATAAAACCATCAAAAATAATCATATGGAAACAGGATATATAAAATTCACAGATATAGATACCAACAAACCGACCATTGAAGTGAAAATCGTTGATGGTACAGTTTGGATGACAGTAAACGAGATTGCTAATTTGTTTGGGGTATATTCCCCAACAATAAGTAAACATCTCAAAAATATTTTCAAGTATAATTTATTGAGAGAAAGTGATGTTACGAAAGAATATAGATATACGAAAGATGGCGGAGAGTATATTCGTACATATTACAACCTTGAAACAATTATATTTTTGAGTTTTCATATTCAATCACTTTATACCAACTGTTTTCGAAAATGGGTCTTGAATGCTTTTCAGGAATATCGTCAAAAACAGAAAAGCCATGAAGTTATTGTGATATTCAATACAAGTACAAAACAACATTCACTTAAAACATTGAATTAATATGGAATTAGAAGTAATACAGAATCGAATATATGAAATAAGGGGATATAAAGTTATCCTTGATAAGGATTTAGCTGAACTATATGAAGTAACAACTAGCAACTTGAATAAGGCTGTAAAACGGAATCTTGATCGTTTTCCCGAAGATTTTATGTTCCAATTGAATAATAAAGAATTTGACTTGATATTCCAAAATGGAACATCAAGTTGGGGAGGAACAAGAAAGCTACCTTATGCTTTTACAGAACATGGAATTGCAATGTTAGCAGGATTATTAAATAGTCAGAAAGCAATTTCTGTTAATATCCAAATAGTCAGAGCTTTTATTATGCTTCGTCAATATGCTTTGGGGTATGCTGAGCTAAATCAAAAATTAGAAAACTTCATGTTAGAAACGAATCTGCAATTCAATGATATTTACCAAGCATTAACAGAATTAGCCAGTCAGAAGGGACAAGATACAAAATCAAGGAAAAGGGTTGGTTATGTAAGAGATGAATAGACATTATAGTTTCGACTTAATTAATGGGGTAAAAGTATTCTTTTACCCTTTTTTATGCCGTCACTTTTTATCATCTGATAACAAAGGTCTATTTCAAGAATAAAACGCCAATATCAAGCCTTTCAGGTTTTATCGGCAATCTCCACCCGTTGGGTAGTATTCCCTCAAAAATATGGTCTATTTTATTCTTTTCACAGGGAAGGTGTTTATCAGTTGAAAAAAGAAATAATATTCAATGAAGTTGTAGATATATACTTCATTCAGCCACTCACCCATTACTGAACTATAATATTCAACCTGTAATTTATTTGTTCCTTTCTTGATGAGTTATGTCTTGACCTCATGACTTAGTGAAGTCATTCATTCATGAAGCCATGAAGTCAGTATTTATTGGTTGGGTATCAGTCAAGAGCTAACTTATTCACTACATACTTCATAGCTGAAGTAAATACATCAATAATTAGTGAATATTTTAATGAATAAATCCAGTTATGAATTCACAAAAAGGGATGTCAGGATAGCCAAGAAAATTAACTGTCATCCAATGACATCTGCTGTCACCATTTGTCTGAAAACCTCATCATAACCTTTCAATTAACAGACGCTACCTTTGTCGTGTAATGATAATCTCTCAAATAAACTTTAAGGCAATCCATCGGAGGATGGATTTTGGTATTCGTCAGAATACAGCAAGGTATGTTTTGAAGCACTTGAAATAAATTTCCGTGCTTCAAAACCCTTGCCCTTTCAGGGAGAGAAAATCACTCCGAAGTCGTAATTTTTATTTATTAAATCTTTATGTAGTTATGAAAACAAATAATCTTTCTGAAAGAAGAAAAGGAGGGCGGAATCCGAAGAATGATCCTGCAATACATCGTTATGTTATCTATTTGAATAACGTTGACAACGCACGTTTTCTCGCTTTATATGACAAGTCATGTATGAGTGTTAAGGCTCATTTTATTACTTCTTGCATATTTAATAAGCCAATAAAGGTTGTGAAAATCGACAAAGCTGTACAAGATTATTACATGAGGTTAACTACTTTCTTCGGACAATTTAGAATAGTTGGTACGAACTATAACCAAATAGTCAAAGCCCTAAAGTCGAATTTTTCCGAGAAAAAGGCCTTGGCTTTTCTTTATAAACTGGAAAAACAAACCATCGAAATGGTTGTTCTTCAGAAAAAAATTATGGAATTAACTGAGGAATTTGAGAAAAAGTATGGATATATGTGGTTACAGAAGTAAATAGCATTTTCAATTTAGGTATTATTATTCAATTAAAAAAAGTCTTTATAGTTGGTTATCCTTGAGAAATGCACTAACAGTTAAGCGATGAACGCCGAGAATACGGCTGATGGCACTTTTGGAAACTTTCTTATCTAATAGATTTTTTATCTCAATTTCCTTTCCTGTCAATTTTTTCACTTTTGATTTACTTCCTTTGGGACGACCAAGGATAACACCTTCAGCACGTTTTCGAGCTAATGCCTCTTTGGTACGTTGGGATATAAGGTTACGTTCAATTTCGGCTGAGAGACCAAAAGCAAAGGCTAGAACTTTAGAATTAATATCACTTCCCAAGCGGTAATTATCTTTGATTGTCCAAACCTGAATATCACGGTTCATACATTCATTAAGAACACCCATAATCATAAGAAGATTTCTACCGAGTCGAGACAATTCGGAGCATATAAGAATATCATCTTTTCTCATTCTCTTTAATAGCTTACCCAACTTCCTGTCCTGTACACTTTTTGCTCCGGAAATTGTTTCTTCGATCCATTTGTCAATTACCATTACATTTTTCTCACAAAATTGGTTGATTTCAAAACGCTGGTTTTCGACTGTTTGCCTGTCTGTGCTTACACGAATGTATCCATAAATCATCTGCTGTTTGTTTAAATTAAATATATATAAAATTAAAAACAGCAAAAATAGTATATTTTTATTATACTATATAATTATACTTTTTTCCAGCGTTTTTATTAGACAGAATAGTGTTAATTGTGAGTTCAAATCAAATGACAGTTGGATTATACTATCTCCTGTGGAACAGTCTATTAAAATGAAGGTTGAAGCAATTGGGGTACCATTAAAAGACTGGAGAGATATACAAATCAATTATGGAGTAAAAACAGGTTTTAATGAGGCTTTTGTTATTGATGGTCAAAAACGAGAAGAGCTGATTAAAGAAGATCCCAAAAGTGCCGAAATTATAAGACCGTTACTCAGAGGTAGAGATATTAAGAGGTATGGATATCAATTCGCTGATCTATATCTAATTACGACATTTCCAAGTCTAAAGATAAATATAGATCAATATCCTGCTGTAAAACAACATCTTATGGACTTTGGATATGATAGATTAAAACAGACAGGAGAAACAGGATCAAGAAAAAAGACTAATAATCAATGGTTTGAGACGCAGGATAGTATAAGTTATTGGGAGGATTTTTATAAACAAAAAATTATATGGAAGATTATTGGAAATCAAATGGCTTTTTCTATTGATTCCAATGAGTATGTTGTGAATAATGCCTGTTATATATTGACAGGATCATACCTAGAATATCTACTGTCTGTTTTGAACTCTAATGTAATAAAATGGTATAGCTATATTACCAACATGAACAAGACAGGAGTTGGAGATGTTCAAGTTGGTGGTCAAAATGTCAATCTATTTCCAATCCCATTATTATCTGATTTTGAGCAAGAGCCATTCATTAAGTTAGTAGAAGAAATGCTAATAAAAAAAGAAAAGAATGAGAATACAACAGTCCTTGAAACTATAATAGACAATCTTATATATGCAATGTATGGACTATCTGAAGAAGAAATACAATTTATAAGTTCTCAATAAATTCAACTTCTTCTTGAGATAACTTGTATAGTTGGCATATATACTTATCTAATTTTTCTATTTCATCAATAGAATGAGTTTCAATTATATTATCTATCATTTGTTCTACATGTATTTGTTCTAATTCTGTAGGCATTTTGACCGATAATTTTTCTAATGTATATTTTTTCCATCGATTTGTTCCTACTCCTGTTGTTGTTCCGATCTGATTAAAGACCCACTCTCCAAGCCTTGAGTTTAGCATAGCTAGTATATATTTCAATTTATCCCCTACCATTAAAAAAGACGTGGCTTCAGGAAAGAAAGCTTCATTATCTAATGCAAATTTAGATTTATCTGAAATCTCTCCCCATATAATTTTTTGTTTATAAAAATCCTCCCAATAACTTATACTATCCTGCGTCTCAAACCATTGATTATTAGTCTTTTTTCTTGATCCTGTTTCTCCTGTCTGTTTTAATCTATCATATCCAAAGTCCATAAGATGTTGTTTTACAGCAGGATATTGATCTATATTTATCTTTAGACTTGGAAATGTCGTAATTAGATATAGATCAGCGAATTGATATCCATACCTCTTAATATCTCTACCTCTGAGTAACGGTCTTATAATTTCGGCACTTTTGGGATCTTCTTTAATCAGCTCTTCTCGTTTTTGACCATCAATAACAAAAGCCTCATTAAAACCTGTTTTTACTCCATAATTGATTTGTATATCTCTCCAGTCTTTTAATGGTACCCCAATTGCTTCAACCTTCATTTTAATAGACTGTTCCACAGGAGATAGTATAATCCAACTGTCATTTGATTTGAACTCACAATTAACACTATTCTGTCTAATAAAAACGCTCAAATCTTTTATACCTTCCTTTTTGACAATACAAGCCTCTGTTTGTTGTCGGTTTTTATCCTTCTGGAACATTAAAATATTCACATCCACAGTGGCTTCATCAAATACATTAATACCTGCAAAGTCCACTAATAATACAGGATTTGTCTGCTCCACAAAATATCTGCGCATACTTTCTCCATATCCTGCACGCATCCATTTATTAGACGTAATGAATGATAAAAAGCAGTTTTTTCGAAGAATATTATTTCCTAATTCGTAGAACAAGCAATAGATATCTCCTGTACGTTCAAAGGTTTCAAATTCCATTTTTTGATAGATATCTGTTATCTCTCCCATCGACTGAAGCTGAATGTACGGTGGGTTGCCAATGATAGCGTCAAAACCAATAAAATCACCATCCTCATTTAATACTTCTGGAAATTCAATACGCCATTCAAATGCATTTTGAAATATTTTATTATTTTTGATTTCTTCAATAATAGCAGAATATTTTCCAACAGCATTTTGAGCTAAATCTATTTTCTTTTGTAAAGCTTTTTTTTCTTTGGGTGTTCGCTCAAATAAATCTGGTGCTGTTAAATCGGATAATTCTTTTTTTGCTTTAAACAAGGATTTACTATTCTTATCGTTTTTGCTAATTTCAGTTTTTAGATTAGTTTTAATCTCTTTAATAAATTGTTCTAAACGTTTTTTATCTTGCTTATTGTGGGCATTCCTATAATTATTAACAGCCTCTTTATATTCTAAAATCGATATATTCAGCCCTCGAAGAATCGGTTTTAAATTTTCGTCTAAGCCGAAACGACTAATTAATGAATTTCCACATTTGATATTAATATCAATATTAGGTAGAGTTTCTAATCTATTGGTCTTAGTTATGTAATAGGTATGTTTCAAAAGTTCGATCCATAGACGAAGTTGACAGATCTTTACAGAATTTGGATTAAGGTCAACACCAAATAGGCAGTTTTCAATTATGGTTTGCTTCTCATGAAATAATGTTTCTTGTACACGCTGACTCTCGTGATGGTGAGGGTTGTACTTGAATATACCATATTCATTATCGCTGACTATCAACTCATCATTCTCTACACTAATCTTATAGCCTCTTAATAATTTCCCTTCTCTATCCGTAAGAATACCGAGTTCTGATTTTAAATAGATCATTTCATTTAGACTTGAAACTAAAAAATGACCTGATCCGACAGCTGGATCACACAACCGAATAGAATTGAATATCTCATTCGCTTCTTTTATATCTGAGATTTTATTATGTAGATCTATGATTGTTTTGCATTCCCAACCTTTAGTCTCATTAAATTTTTGTATAACAGTGCGAGTTATAGTATCCCTACACATAAACATAGTAACAAAGCTTGGAGTAAAGAAAGAGCCATCTTTGTATCCGTTTATTTTTTCAAAGATCAATCCAAGAACAGACGCTGATATCAATGCTTTATCTTCCTCTTGTATATCTTCTGAACTTTCACTGCTAAAATCATAGGCATCAAGAAATTTCAATAAGTATTCTAAAGGAGTAAGCCTCTTATCAACTTGTCCTTTAATCTTCAATACAGATTTAGAGTATAATTCTATTTTTGCTTTATCTTGAAGTCCGCTAATCGCAATAGTATAACCCTCTAATTCCGTTGGTTCGAAAAGAGAGCTATTCAGATATGGAACATGAGAGAATTTTTCTTTTAAATTTCCATCTCGCCGCTCGTCTTCTTTGCGAGCTAATATTTGAAAGAATAAACTATTTAAATCATCATACCCTTCAATTTTATCAGTTGAAAGAAAAGAATATTTTTTATTCCCGTCGTGATATTTAATAATTTGAGCTTCTAGCAATTTTAAAAACAGGACTCGATTGACCCACGTAATGCTTAAGTCTAGAGCTACATTATATAATTGGTCCTCATAGGTGTTTCCATATTGTTTTATGTTAGATAGCATAGATAATTTATCCATCGCATCTAATTCGTTTATCGCATTTTCAATAATTGAACCATTATCCCTTTTTCCTTGAGACTTTCGAACAATAAATTTTTGAGACTTTTCTTTGACCTCTTCTAAGCCAAGTATATGTAAAAGCTCTGCATAAAACTCTTTGTTTAACTCATTATAATCTTTAGCAAAGGATAGTTTGAGTAAATGAATCGGAGATAAAAACTTATAAAGAGCAATTAGTTTTCTATCGTCCTCCTTATCCTTATTACGCATAATTTTATCATAATCCCTAATATCAAAATGAGTATATGGGATTTGATCTTTCACTTTCTCTATTTGAGGCGATGCGATCTCCTTGTAAAAGTGGTTTGTAGATGAATCATCCGAACGTTTATTTTGGAATTGTTCAAATAAGTCTACAAATTTCTTATCATCATAGAATAGTTTTTTGAAGTCTTGAGCATCAAAAATAAACCACTCGTTGATATTCGTAATAATTAAATATCGTAGTTCTAGATTCTTGTTTGCCTTACGTTCTCTGAGATAATAAAGAACCAATTCTTGAAATGCTTTAGCATTGAGGTTTTCTTTGCTGATCATTTCACTCTTGTTAGTTGGCTTCTTTACTTCTATCAAGACGCCAACAGGTGATTTAGTATCTTTCTCGTTATGAATAACTAAATCTGTTCTACCATATGTATTAATATAGTGATTGTTTTTATAGTAAACGGAATTTAGGAAATCTATAATTAGGTTTTTATGAAACTCCTCCGATTCAGTATCGTTTATTTTATCCAACAGAGAAATAAACTCTTGTTTAAACAATTCTATTTCTTTGCGATCCGGTTTTTGTTTTAAAAATGCTGGATTTAAAGCTTGTTTAGGAGTTTTCATAATATTGTATGATATATAGATACGTTTTTATTAAACACAAAAATATAACATATAAAATGTAAAGTATCCTTTTTGTTTAGAAATATGTAATGAGAGCATGTGAAGAATAAAGCCAGAAAGAGGAGGAGTTTTTTCAATAAAAGATATAACTTTATAAACTCTATATTATAAAATACTGCATTATGAACAGTCTTTTTGTAAATTTATTAGAAGAGCGGGATATAAAACCAACAGCTATTCGCATACTGGTACTAAAAGCTATGCTTGAATTTGACAGAGCATTTAGTTTGTCAGATTTAGAATCTCAACTTGACACGATAGATAAATCTACAATATCAAGAGCAATACATTTATTTCATGAGCATCAATTAATACATAGCTTCGATGATGGCTCAGGTTCTGTTAAGTATTCTGTATGTAGTCGAGATTGCCATTGCAGCATTGAAGATATGCACGCTCATTTTTATTGTAATTATTGCAAAAAGGCATTTTGCCTGGATAATATATCTATTCCCGGATTTCAATTATCACCCGTTATGCAAATAGAAAGTGTAAATCTTGTAATTAAAGGATATTGCGGCCAGTGTAATAAGCTCATTAATTCATGATATTTGTTATCTACAATCCTTTTTTCAATAAATATACAAACTTAAAACCTTTCTTTAACAAATAATAGAAGTCTGCAACTGAGTTGCATAAATTTATTTTTATATTTGTAGCATAAAGAAAAACAAAATGAGACCATTTGTCTTTATAATAAGTATTTATTTTCTGTGTCTTGCCTTGCTTCCATGCAATTGCAATATACAGACTATAGATTCTTTACAAGATAAGACAGAACAAGTTTCAACAGCTCATAGTGAAAGCGATACTGCTCAGGAAATATGTACTCCGTTTTGCGCATGTTCCAGCTTTCACAATCCCAATTTTATAGCAAAAAATAGCTTTGACCTGCGAAATATAGATAGTACTCCGGTCAAGAAGATTGCTATTTATAATGAAAACCAAACTTCATCTCATCTGGATAGTCTTTGGAGACCCCCTAAGGCTTAAAATATAACATTCTTGTATCCAATTTGATACGTCTAAAGGTAGATGTATCGTACAATCCTATTGTTATATTTTAATATTCAAATTATGTTTCAAAAACTGATTAAATTCTCGATAGAGAATAAATTGGTAATTGGAGTCATGACTGTAGCCCTCATTATTTGGGGGACTTATTCCCTGTCTCAATTACCATTCGACTCTACCCCTGATATCACCAATAATCAGGTGCAGGTCATTACTCAGGCTCCATCCTTAGGAGCACAGGAAGTGGAGCAGTTTATTACTACTCCCTTAGAAATGGCTTTAGCCAATATTCCCAAAGTTATAGAAAGAAGAAGTATCAGCCGAAGTGGCTTATCCGTTATAACCATTGTATTTAAAGAAGATGCTGACATTTATTGGGCACGTCAGCAGGTAGACCAGCAACTAAAAGAAGCGGAGGAAGTTATTCCTCAAGGAGTAGGTAAGATTAGTTTAGCTCCTATATCTACCGGATTAGGAGAGATCTATCACTATACAATACGGGCAAAAGAAGGCTATGAGGATAAATACAGTATATCTGACTTGCGTACCATGCAGGATTGGATCGTTAGAAAGCAACTCTCAGGCACAGAAGGTGTAGCAGAGATAAGTGGCTGGGGAGGTTTTGTAAAACAATACGAGATAGCCATTAATGCGGATAAACTCAATGCTGTAAATATAACAATCCCTGAATTGTATACTGCACTTGAAAACAATAACGAAAATACAGGAGGGAGCTACATTGAACAATACAGTAATCAGTATTTCATACGAGGGTTAGGTATTGTCAAGTCTTTGGAAGATATAGAAAAAATACCGATTAAAACAGTCAATGGTACTCCTATCCTTGTTCGGGATGTAGCAAAAGTACAGTATGGAAATGCAACACGCTATGGTGCTGTAACCCGAAATGGAGACGGAGAAGTTGTTGCAGGTATTACCCTGATGTTGAAGGGTGAAAACTTTCAAGAGGTAATAAAAAATGTAAAAGAGCGTATGGCTCAGGTACAAAAGAGCTTACCGGAGGGAGTCATTATTGAGCCGTTTATTGACAGGACACAATTGGTAGACAGAGTAACGAATACTATTACCAAAAACCTGATAGAGGGAGGATTGATCGTTATCTTCATTCTTGTACTTTTCTTAGGGAATTACAGAGCCGGATTGGTAGTAGCTTCCGTAATACCACTATCTATGCTGTTTGCATTTGGTATGATGCGTGTGTTTGGTGTAAGTGGAAACCTGATGAGCCTCGGAGCTATCGACTTCGGATTGATTGTGGATGGGGCGGTCATCATTGTCGAGGCCGTCTGTCATCATATAGGAGTCATGAAAGACCGATATAAAGGGAGGTTGCTGACACAGGCAGAAATGGATCAGGAAGTATTTGATTCAGCTTCTAAAATAAGGAATAGTGCCGCATTTGGAGAAATCATTATCATGATTGTTTATATTCCACTTTTCACTTTGGTCGGTATAGAAGGTAAGATGTTCAAGCCAATGGCTATGACAGTGTTCTTTGCCATATTGGGTGCATTTATTCTATCTCTAACTTATGTGCCTATGGCAAGTGCGTTGTTTTTAAGTAAGAAAACTGAGCACAAGCGGAATATCTCAGATAAGCTAATGGATAAGCTTAACAATTTCTATCGTCCTATTATAACCAAAAGCTTGAATTGGAGCAAAACTCTAATCATAAGTATGGTTGCACTGTTTGCAGTCAGTGTATTCATGTTTAATAGAATGGGTGGCGAATTTATACCTAATCTCGAAGAAGGCGACTTTGCGGCAGAAATAAGTATGGCTCAGGGAACATCCTTGTCACAGATGATTAAAAGCTGTTCTCAAGCTGAAAAAATACTCAAAGAACAGTTTCCTGAAGTAAAACAAGCCGTAAGCCGTATTGGTAGTGCCGAAATTCCAACTGATCCGATGCCTATTGAACGAGCGGATATGATGATTGCTTTAATTCCTAAAAAAGAATGGACATCAGCCAAAACCAAAGAGGAGCTGATGGAGAAGATGGAAAAAGCTATCGGAGAGATACCCGGATTAGGAGTGGAAATGACACAGCCGATACAGATGCGAACCAATGAGTTAGTGACAGGTATTAAACAGGATGTAGCCATTAAAATTTATGGGAATGACCTGGAAGTACTTAGCTCATCAGCCAATAAGATAGCCTCTTTGATAAAAAAAGTAGATGGAGTAAGTGATCCGTTTGTTGAAAAAGTTACCGGATTACCACAGGTTCAGGTTACTTATAATCGAGATCAATTAGCGAAATATGGTATATCAGTCAAAGATGCCAATATGGTACTTAAAACAGCATTTGCCGGAAATGAGGCTGGATATGTGTTTGAGGAAGACCGTAGATTTGATTTAGTATTAAGAATGGATAATGATCTGAGAAATAATATCTCTTCATTAGAAAATCTATATCTGCCCCTTTCATCAGGAGGAACAATCCCTCTTTCTCAAGTGGCTGAAATTAAATATGAAGATGCACCTGCACAGGTAACACGCGAAAATGGAGAGAGACGAATTTATGTCGGATTTAATGTCAGAGGACGTGATGTCCAAAGCACTGTGTTTGATATTCAGAATATATTAGACAAAGAATTCAAACTACCGGCAGGATATTATTATACATACGGAGGACAATTTCAAAATCTGAAAGAAGCAAAAGACAGATTGATGGTTGCCGTTCCATTAGCATTGTTATTAATACTCTTTCTTCTATATGCCACATTGAAAAGTGTAAAAGAGTCCTTGTTTGTATTCTCTGCCATACCACTTTCGGCTATTGGAGGTATCTGGGCTCTATGGTTACGTGACATGCCTTTCAGTATTTCGGCAGGTGTCGGGTTTATAGCTCTGTTCGGTGTTGCGGTATTAAATGGCATTGTTCTGATTGGGCAATTCAACATATTTGAAAAAGAAGGGATGACAAACATTCGTGAGAGAGTAATCGAAGGGTGTATGCTGCGCCTTCGTCCGGTAATTATGACTGCGCTTGTCGCATCATTAGGATTCTTACCAATGGCTTTATCTACAGGCGATGGAGCCGAAGTGCAAAGGCCTCTCGCAACAGTGGTAATAGGAGGATTATTAACTGCAACGGCTCTAACATTGGTTGTGTTACCTTCTATCTATAAAACATTTACTAAAAATAAACAGGAATGAAAACAAAAATAATAATATCGACTATTGTATTCATAACAATGACTGTTGTTTTAGCTCCGTCTTTATTTGGGCAAAATACAACAAAATCATTGGAGGAATGCATTCAATCGGCAATAGATAACAACCTGACCATGAAGTCGGGTCGTATCTCAATTGAAAGAGCAAAAGACTTGCAAGGCACAGCTTTTAATATTGATAAAACAAGCTTTTCGTTAAGTCAGGACCCAACATCAGGAGGAAGCCCTGATAATAGCATATCATTAAGCCAAAGTTTTGAGTTCCCTACAGTGTATGGTTCTCGCAGAGGCTTATTGAAAGCCGAAACGAATCTGGAACGAAGTAATTTGGACGTTACACGCAATGAACTTGTAAAAGAAATATCAGCAACATATTATCAATTGCTTTATGCAAAGGAAAATATCAAAATATTACAGGAACAGGACCGTATTTATGGTAAATTCTTATTCCTCGCCAATGCAAAGTTGAAATCAGGGGAAACAGGACGTTTGGAACAGATGAATGCTGAACGACTCTATAATGAAAACAGAATTGAGTTACAAAAGGCTGAAAAGAATTATCAGAGCATACAACTAATCTTACAACGCTGGATGAATACGGATGAGGCAGTCGAACCTGTTGAGCCGACTCTGACTGTTTTGGATGCAGTCTATCCTTTTAATGATTTCAATCCGGAGCAAACACCACTTGGAGAGGTTTATGCTAATAAAAAGATCATAAGCGAAAAGAACCTCAGTGTGATTAAACAAGGATATCTGCCCAGTTTCAATTTTGCATTGAAAAACCAGTTTCTTATAAAAGGTTTTAACCCGTATGATTTACAAAGAGAACGTTTTGACAAAGGTAATTTCATGGGATTTGAAGTAGGAATAAGTGTTCCTCTATTTTTTGGAGAACAAAGAGCCAAAACAAAAGCTGCTAAAAGAGAAGTCGAAATAGCAAGGGTTCAGCAGGAAGAGGTTATGCTTACTATGCGTAAGAATTATCAGACTTATCTGAATGAATATACCAAGGCTAAAAATGCTTTGGACTATTATTCACTTCGTGGCAGCAAACAAGCAGAAGATATAACACGGATATCACAGGTTTCATATGAAAAAGGAGAAATAGATTATGTCGAGTATATCCAGAATTTAAAGACCGCAGTAGAGATACATTTGCTATATGCAAATGCTATCAATGACTACAATCAAACAATCATTATGTTAAACTACCTGCAAGGAAATAAATAACAAAAAATTATGAAAACAATATATATAGCGATAATTGCTTTGTCTCTTATATTTTTAGGGTCATGTGGACAGAAGCCTAAAAATGAGGCTGAAAAAGAAAAAGAAGGTACAGAAGAATCTCATGGTGGCGAATCGGTAGAAGTAGAGCTAACCGAATCACAAATGAAAGCTGTGGATATTCAACTTGGCAAAATTGAACAGAGAGACTTAAATAGTATTATTCGAGTAAATGGCGAAATGGCCTTGGATCCACAGAAAAAAGCGGAGGTAACCTCTTTGTTAGGAGGGATCATCAAACAGGTAATGGTGATTGAAGGTCGAGCCGTGAGTGCCGGACAAGCTGTAGCCTATCTCGAAAATACGGAAATAGTGGAGTTGCAAAAGAATTATCTGACAACTAAAAAAGAGGCATTGATTGCCGATCAAGAATACAGAAGACAAAAAGATTTATCCACTCAAGGTGCAGGGGTTGAAAAAACTTTGCAGCAGGCAACAGCTAATTACGAGATAACTAAAGCGCAGCTAACAGGTTTGGAAAAGCAGCTAAGACAATTATCCATTAGCCCCGAACAGGTTTCTTCAGGTAATATGGTTACTCAAATTCCGATAAAAACGCCTATTTCAGGAACTGTCAGCAAAATCAATATCAGTACCGGAAGTTATGTCGATATGCAAACACCACTAATGAGTATTACCGATAATGCAGGTATACACTGCGATGTTAAAGTCTTTGAAAAAGATATTAATATGGTAAGAATCGGACAGGAAGTGGATATTACCCTCACCAACCAACCCGGTGTTAATCTGAAAGGTGAGATTTATGAAATCAACAAGTCTTTCGAAGGGGATACCAAGGCAATTATCGTTCATGCAAATATAAAAGGTAAGACAGATATCAAATTGATTCCGGGTATGTATGTTACCGGATTGATTAATGTTGGAAAACAAAAAACTGATGCTGTACCCAATGATGCCATTATCAGCAATGAAGGAAAGAAATACATATTTGTGTTAGAGAAAGAAGCTAATGAAGAAGGTGTAAAAACTTATCATTTTGAAAGGATTGAGGTATTGACAGGTATAAGCGAACTAGGATATACACAGATAACTCCGGTAAATAAACTGGAAGAGGGTGTGACTATCGTTAAAGCTAATGCATTTTATTTAGCATCTATGAGTACAGATCATGGTGAACATGGTCATTAATCTTTTTGAAACATTAAATAATAAAATCACATGAAAGAGATAAAAGCTTTTATTAAACCGTTTAAGGTTAATGATATTCTAAGAGAACTACTTTATGCAGGATTTCCAAATCTTACTGTTTCAATGGCTGAAGGCACAGGGCATTTAAAAAGTGAAGATGCTTCTTTATCCATGAATTTTGCACTTACCAATAGTAAAGTTGCGAAGATTGAGATAGTGTGTAACAATGATGATGTGGATAAAATAATTACGATAATATCAACATATGGTAAAACAGGTAATTCAGGAGACGGTATAATCTATGTCTCTGATGTTGAAAGAGCAATCAGAGTCAGAACCGGATTGCCTGATGACAGGTGGCTTCTTGATTAGTTATTAATTTTTAAAATAGAGTCAAGATGTTGAAAAATGATATTGGAATAAATGCCGGAGTAATATGGCAATTATTGTCTAATGAAGGAGCATTATCCGTAAGACAAATAGGGGAATTGACCGGATATAATGATAAAAACATATGTTTGGCATTAGGATGGTTATCTCGAGAGAATAAGATCCAGTTCATTTACAAAAATGAAATACTCTATCTTGAGTTGAATAGCTCTACGAGTGAAATGTATTATTAAATACTTATAGCAATGAATACAGAGAATAATTATAAATGCACATCTTGCGACTCTACCGAGTCGCAGATGTTTGAAAATAACTGGAAGCAGTATATCCCGGTTTCAATAAGTTTACTTATGCTACTTGTTGGTATTACGATGGATAATTTTATTCCAGATATATTTAACGGCTATCTTCGTTTAGGGTTGTATATTATAGCTTACATCCCTGTTGCCTTTCCCGTTTTTAGGGAAGCCGTTGAAACGATCAAGGAAAAGGATTTCTTTACTGAGTTTACACTTATGGGGATGGCTACACTTGGAGCTTTCATTATAGGCGAATATCCCGAAGGAGTAGCTGTAATGGTATTTTATACGATTGGTGAATTGTTTCAAGATTCGGCTGTGAATAGAGCCAAAAGAAACATTAAGGCATTGCTTGATGTACGTCCTGACACAGCAACTGTTTATAGAAATGATTCATATCAAACAATATCTCCTGAAGAAGTGGAAATTGACGAAGTTATTCAGGTAAAAGCCGGAGAGAAAGTCCCTTTGGATGGAATAATGCTTACATCATCAGCAAGCTTTAATACAGCAGCATTAACAGGGGAAAGCAAACCGAAAACTATTTCAGCCGGTGAAACTGTACTAGCAGGAATGTTGAATCTTGATAAAGTGATCGAAATAAAGGTTGCTAAAAAGTATCAGGATAGTTCTCTTGCCAGAATCCTAGAAATGGTGCAAGATGCAACTTCCCGAAAAGCAAAGACAGAGTTATTGATCCGTAAATTTGCCAAGATATATACTCCGATTGTATTCCTGTTAGCTCTCTTTATAACAGTCATTCCTTATTTTGTGGTGAGCGACTATATATTTAGCGAATGGTTATCCCGTGCATTGGTATTCTTGGTAATCTCCTGCCCATGTGCATTAGTTATTTCTATCCCATTAGGCTATTTCGGCGGAATCGGAGCAGCTTCTAAAGCAGGCATACTCTTCAAGGGAGCTAACTATCTCGATTTAATGACTAAGGTCAATACAGTCGTGATGGATAAAACAGGTACTTTGACCAAAGGTGTGTTCAATGTGCAGAAAGTTGCGTCGGTCGATGAAGATAAGCAAGAGGAATTTGTCGCTATTGTTGCTGCCATAGAGAAATTCTCAAATCATCCCATTGCTAGAGCAATTGTTCAATTTGCAAAGGATTCAGATAATTATACAGCTACAGATGTGGAAGAAATATCAGGGCATGGACTTAAAGGGATCGTAAATGGAGAAGAAGTATTGGTGGGCAATGCTAAGTTGATGCAGAAATTTAATATCTCTTATGACAGAACAATTGAATTTATAGTTGAGACTATTGTGATTGCAGCTATTAATGAAGAATATGCGGGCTATATAACAATAGCGGATGAGGTAAAAGATGATGCACAGGCTGCTATTTCAGATATGCATTTATCTGGAATCAAACAAGTTGTAATGTTGAGTGGGGATAAATCTTCCATAACGAATAATGTAGCATCCAGCCTTGGTATTGACAGTGCCTATGGGGACCTCTTACCTGAAGATAAGGTTCGTCATATAGAGGAACTGAAAACAGAAAAGAATAATGTCATTGCTTTTGTCGGAGATGGAATAAATGATGCTCCCTCACTGGCATTAAGTGATGTTGGAATAGCAATGGGAGGAATGGGGAGTGATGCTGCTATCGAAGTGGCCGATGTAATCATTCAGACAGATCAACCATCCAAAATAGCAACTTCGATTAAAATAGCTAAAGCTACAAGGCAAGTTGTCATACAGAATATAGTATTGGCATTCTCGGTTAAACTGATTGTACTTATTTTAGGTGGTTTTGGTTTGGCTACCATGTGGGAAGCGGTCTTTGCTGATGTTGGGGTCTCTCTGCTAGCAATACTAAATGCGGTCAGAATATTAAAAATGAGGTTCTGAAAGTCTTGTAACTAACACTATTATCGTCATGAGTAAAAAGAGACGTATAAGAAGATTAGCAGCAAGAAAAGAAACTCCATCAAAACTGAATCCCATTATAAAAAGATATCTTTCTCTGATAAGTATATCTATAGGTGCTTTGATGGGAATAATTGTATGGCTTATATTCTTCAGATGTAAGAGTGAACATTGTCCAAATCATTTTAATCCGATTCCATATATGGTAGTGTTTGGGTTTAACACATGGATTATAGCTAATTATATTTTCAGAAAGTAATTTTTCAAAATTTCGTTTGGCTGAACACAACTCTTTAGCTCAGCCAAGCGAATCTTATTTTTATAAAAAAACAATGAATAACATAGGCTCTTTCCTAAAAGTTGTGGAGATATAATTTTTCCTAACTTTGTTTAATGGAAAGTGGCTATGAATTATTATTACCCGAAGGTTTGTTGGACTACTTTGAAGTAGTTGAAGTTGAGACATTCGAA
>Ga0209934_1000544_pt1 | contig 45234 bp, 41 predicted proteins | sample ThiBiot_750_plan_2_FD_183950 | JGI IMG/M metagenome (GOLD analysis project Ga0209934, IMG submission 183950) | Wastewater bioreactor microbial communities from Cape Town, South Africa - Thiocy_expt_750_plan (SPAdes) | ecosystem: Engineered > Bioreactor > Thiocyanate-remediating >...
AGGGTGGCACCACCAGGTACAGCGACACCGGATGATCGGCATCGATCAGGTCGGCGATACGCCAGTCGCAGCGTGAGGTCACTTCGGCTACCGTGGGATCGCGGTACAGGCCGAGGAAACTCATCGCAGTGGACAGCACGCCCGAGCGTTCGTTGTCGCTCTTGTTGAGCACCTCGCGTGCGGCTGATGCGACCACGGGATGCGGTGCATCGCCGAGATGGGTTGTGGTCATCATCCGATGCAGCGTCAGCTCGAAGGGTGAGGCCGGATCGGACAGGAAGTTGGCGACGCCGCGCAGCGTCTTGTCCTCGCTGGCGTAGAGCACATGCAGGATCGCGCCGACCAGCAGGGCATGCGAGGTTTTCTCCCAGTGGTTGCGCCGCTCAAGCGCACCTTCTGGGTCGACCAGGATGTCGGCGATGTTCTGCACGTCGCGTACTTCGTGCATGCCGCGCCGCACTTCGAGCAGCGGGTTGTAGGCGGCCGATTTCGCATCGGTCGGGTTGAACAGCAGGCAGTGCGAGAAGCGCGAGCGCCAGCCGGCGGTCAAGTTCCAGTTTTCGCCCTTGATGTCGTGGATGACGGTAGAGCCGGGCCAGGAGAGCAGGGTGGGGATGACCAGGCCTACACCCTTGCCGGAGCGGGTGGGCGCGAAGGCCATCACATGCTCGGGGCCTTCATGGCGAAGGTAGTCGCCGTCCTTGCGGCCGAGGAAAACCCCGACGGGTTCGGTCAGGCCGGAACGCTGGATTTCAGCGGGGAGTGCCCAGCGTGCCGAACCGTAGGTCGTGACCAGCTTGGATTGCCGTGCGCGCCACACCGACATGGCGATGGCCGCAATGGCGCCGGCGAAGCCGCTGCACGCCGCGATGGCACCGCCGCGCAGGAAAATGTCGGGCGCATAGGCGTCGAAGAAGTACCACCATTCGAACAGCCGCCATGGGTGATAGACGGGCGTTCCCAGCAGGTCGAACCACGGCGCACCAAGGCGTAGCTGGTAGCCCAGTTGCGCGGCGGTCCACTGGGTGGCACCCCAGGTTCCCGCGATCACGATCCCGAACACCGCCAGGATCTGACCGAACAGCACACTGGTTCCCTGCATCACGACCTCCTGAAGCGCACTCCAAACAAGACGCGGACAAGCACGTGCCGCATGCGTCAGATTGGGTGTCGAATCAGTGCCGGTCAAAGACCGTTATCGGGATAGCGGAGACGGAGAAAACAAGATTTCATGCACCGTAGAAATCGATGGGTCAGTGGCAAAGGGCAGCGCGTTTCGGCGTGTATGGCGGTCCTCCGGAAAAATACATTCGGATGCCAACGAGCAGGCGCACGAACTCGTCTCTATCGGATTCTTCCGATCGAGACGGGATGCGGCGGCGCGATCGCGGGTCAGTCTTGCGGAGCTGGCTGCGGTGTGTACTTGCCTTTGCCGTCACCCATGAAACGTCGGCGGAAGGCCTCGGCCGCGGCGTTGCAAGTGGCATCGCCCATCTTTGAGTGGTCCTCCTTGCACAGACGCCGCACCTCCTTGAGCCGTTCCGGATTGGCGACCAGCGATTCGGCGGTATCCGTGGGGACGGGCTGCCCGCATGCGGTGAGTGCGGCGGCTGTAATAATTATTATGTGCTTCATCTTTTGTCCTCCCAGGCTTTGGCACGATGAAACCCGGCGCGTCATGTTGGGTTGTCGCGTGCCAGTGGTTTGGCCGGATTGGCTCGGTCGATAAAACGACTCAACTGGTCGGATGGATCCACGTCGGGCCGCAGCAAGTAAGTGGTCAGCCTCGGCGAGCGCCCGGCCAATGGGCGCGCGACGACTTCCTGGTGGCGGCATACGGGGAGGTGCGAGGCGCTGGCCAAGCCCAGGCCGTAGCCCGCAGCCACCAGTGTTATCATCAAATCGAGGGTGGCAACATGCTCCGCCACGATGGGTTGCGTATTCGCGGCACGCAATACGCCCTCGATTTGCCGGCAGTAGCCTTCGCAGCTTTCCGGCTGGCACAGCACCAGGGGATATCGCAACACTTCTTCCAGTGGGATGCGTTTGTGCGCCAGCAGCGGATGACGTGCGGGAACGGCGACGACGAGCGCGTCGCTCCATACCGGCTCGGCGATGATGCCTTGACCCACATCGTCGAACTGCGCGAAACCCGCGTCGTACAAACCACTGCGCAAGCCCTTCACCTGCTGCGAGAGCGGTTTTTCAAACAGGCGGATTTCCACCTCCGGTTCTTCTTCCCGGCATTGGGCTAGTACTGCGGCAAGCCGTGGCTGAGCGACGTTATCAGACAGCGCGATACGCAGAATGCCGCGATAGCCGGTGGCGGCCGCTTTGACGCTCGCCTTGGCTTGATCAATTGTTATGAAGACGCGCCGGACATCCTCCAGAAAAACCTGCCCAGCCCAAGTCAGGCGGGTGCTGCGTGTGGTACGCTCGAACAACTGAGCGCTCAGGGCGTGTTCCAGTTCCTTGATAGCGCGCGAGAGCGGCGACTGCTCGATGTGCAGACGTTCGGCCGCGCGGGCGAAGTGGAGTTCTTCGGCCACGGCAACAAAATAGCGGAGGTGTCGCAGCTCCAAGGCTAGGATCCGTTCCAGCTACATCAAGGCAAACGGCTGAATGCCATCGATGGTGGGACTAGGGATTGTCTTCCAAGCGCCCATGATTTGCTCATCCCTGGCGCTCGGGGAAACACTGATTTAAAAATCGCATTGTGGCAATGCATTCAATGGCTTGGGACAATTGCGGCTGAAGCGCAGGGACCTACGTGTCGGTTTCACTCGGTCTGATGGCCTGAATCTTTCCTTATCCAAACCACACCCGTGTGCATAGATCAGTGTCTCCTTAAAGGAACAAACGGTACACCGTATTCTGGCTCTCCTCCAATAATGGGTAGCCGAGCGCCCCGAGAAAATGGCCAAATTCCGCTTGGTCGGTTTGCGGCACCTGCAAGCCGACCAGGATCGAGCCGGAATCGGCACCATGGTGTCGGTAGTGGAACAAGCTGATGTTCCAGTTTGTCGCCAATGTCGAAAGGAACTTCATCAGCGCGCCCGGCCGCTCCGGAAACTCCAAGCGAAACAGGCGCTCATTCTCCGCAAGCGGTGAACGGCCACCGATCATGTAGCGTACATGCAGCTTGGCAAGTTCGTCGCCGGTTAGATCGATGGCCGCGAAACCATGTTCTCTAAACGTCCGGGCGATCTCGGCCGATTCGCCGCGCTGGGAAATCTGCACACCAACGAAAACATGAGCGGTAGATTCATCGGCGATACGGTAATTGAACTCGGTTACGTTGCGCGCGCCGATTAGTTCGCACATGTGTCTGAAGCTACCGCGCGCCTCTGGTATCGTCACTGCGAACAGTGCCTCGCGCTCTTCCCCGACCTCCGCGCGTTCGGCGACGAAGCGCAAGCGATCGAAGTTCATGTTGGCGCCGGAGGTAATCGCAATGAGTGTCTCTCCCACAAGGCCCTCACGCTCCGTGTATCGCTTCATGCCGGCCACGCTTAGCGCGCCCGCAGGCTCAAGCACGCTGCGCGTGTCTAGGAACACGTCTTTGATCGCCGCACACAGCGCGTCGGTATCGACAGTGATCACTTCATCGAGATAGGCCGTGCACAAACGGTACGTTTCTGCTCCGACTAGCTTGACCGCCGTGCTGTCCGAGAACAGGCCGACTTCCGTCAATGCTACACGATGCCCGGTAGCCATCGAACGCGCCATAGCGCTGGAATCAACGGTCTGTACGCCGATCACTTTGATTCCGGGGCGCACGGCTTTTACGTAGGTCGCCACGCCCGCTGCCAGTCCCCCGCCGCCGATCGGTACGAAGATCGTGTGAATCGGCCCTTGGTGCTGTCGGAGAATTTCCATGGCCACCGTACCCTGCCCAGCGATCACCTCTGGATCATCGAAAGGATGAACAAAGGTTAATCCACGCCGCTCTTGCAGTTTCGCCGCGTACGCATAGGCGTCGCTGTATGACTCCCCAGCTTGGATGATCTCGACCGTCGGCCCTCCGTGCAGCCGCACAGCATCGATTTTGACGCGTGGAGTCGTGACCGGCACGACGATAGTGGCAGCGACGTTGAGGCGGGCTGCCGCATAGGCGACCCCTTGGGCATGATTCCCCGCCGAGGCGGTGATGACTCCGCGCGCTAGCACGTCCAGCGGCATGTGCACCATCTTGTTGTACGCCCCTCGAAGCTTGAAAGAGAAGACAGGCTGGTTGTCCTCGCGCTTGAGCAACACGGAATTGCCGACGCGCGCCGAGAGATTGCGCGCTGAGTCGAGGCTGGTCTCGACAGCGACGTCGTAGACCCGTGCCGTGAGGATCTTCTTTACGTAGTCGTTCTGGCTCAATGGTTGTTCCAGTTCTGGTCGAACTGGCGAATCAATTGGAACTAGACATAGATTCACGGTGTTTTCCTTGCGTACGTTTGAGGACGACGTGCTCGCGCTGCTCCCAACACATTGGTTCTGTTCAGCCACCAGGAACGGGAGATAAGTTCGTCGATGTTCTGACCTGCTCAGCTGGCGGAACACACTCGAAACTGCTGGCGAGACGTCGGTCTCCCGCGCCGTTATAGTGCAGAGACGCTGGATAAACGCACGCCGGGCGTTCGAAGCGGACACCTGCCTCCGGCCTGTCATCGGCATATTTTGTGGCGACGAAGTGCGTGGGCCTCTTGCCGTGCTCGACCCAGGCCTGCAGGGCACTGATCACGTCGCGGTCAGGGCTATATTGTGTGGGAGGGGAGGAGCCGCCCAGCGTTGTTGGTCCTGGTCCGAAGCCGCAATGCCCCATGCCGGGCACCATGACTAAAAGCAGAGACTGCTGGGCCTTGGCTACGCCACCTTTACGCGCCGCGACGGCATTGAAATAGTCGATCGGGCGGGTCGGGGCATTCGTGGCATCGGCCCATCCCTGCGTTATGATCAGCTTTCCGCCACGTGCGGTGAAAGCTGAGATATCGGGGTTCGTAGCATTGACGATTGACGAGAGGCCTTTATCGACCCGCGACGCGTCCGCGCCAAAGTCGAACGTCGTCCAGTCCCACTCCGGATTTCCGAACACCGCGCTGGCCAGCAAAGGTTGAGCGTAGTAGACCGCGAGATGGCTTTGAATCGCCTCCCAGCCGCTTTCGCTACCAGGCGCAAAACCTGGGTAGATCACCTCCCCGGTCACGGAGTTTCGAACGGGGGAATAGAGCCGCTTGGCCTCCTCCACCTGTTTTGCGCTCAGGCACCCGCTGCCGTCGTCCCTACCCTTGCATTGCAATTGAGCTGGATCGAAATGACATTGAGAAGGATCGTCGAGAAAGCCGTTCTCGAGTCCTGGTGTTCCACCGCAACTTCTCAATGCCGCGCGATTGAGCAGGGCAAGCGCATCCTTCGTCAACCGGGCATCAGGTTGACGCGCGGGAAGCATGGCGCCCCACAAAAAGCTCTCCATCAATTGGCCGTAGTAAATGCCAGGCGACCGAGCGTCGACCCCGTCGTAATCTGACGAAAAGTTCTGGACCTCCTGCATCGCTTCGACGCCGCCGCAACCGCTGAAGTAGGAGTACTCCGGGCCACGGCCGTAGTAGGCATTCATGATTGCCTTGGCTGCGACTGTCATCGAATGAACGGAGAGATGGGCCCAGTTGCTCAGAGAGGTTGGATCGGCAGCCCAATCGAGGCGCTTTCCCGGCTCTCCAGATCCACTCCCTTTATATCCCGTGTCTCCACTTACCGTGGCAAAGCCGCGCCCTGTCCCTGTTGTTAATGCACGGTAGTCGATAAAGCCGCCGAATCCGCTCTTGCCGGCCCCAAGCAAACGACCGTTCCAGTCCAGTGGCATCCACACTTCGATGCCGAGTTTCTGCTTTGGCTCAGTCGATACTGTCGCCACAACACGGCATAAGGACACCTGGGTCGTAGTGATGCTTCCATCCACGTTTGTAAAACGGGTGCGGGACGGCAAGGTATGAGCGAGCTCGATTCGTGTGTCGGGTATAGCGGCCTGACGCAGCTTTGCGCAGCGCGCTGTTGGCGATTCGCCTGCCGTCGCTGGCATGCAATGTGCGGCCAGATTGAGAACGATAGCCGTCCACGGTGCTAGTGACCAACGCGTCGGTCGTTTTGTGATACTGCTAAACATGCCGTTTTTCCCCATTTTCATTTATGTGTTTGCGCGCCCGGTGCCATCGGATGACTCACGCCTCGCGCGTCGCATCGAACCGAAAAGGGCTGGACGTTTGACGTTGCGTTCCCATGGCGACGGTCTTTCCCCGTTTGTGTATTGGCTGGAAGAACGCGCGAGATCGCTTGCCGATCCCAGGTCGAGTCGCGGGCATGAAACCGTCGACCGAAACGCGAGCTCCCGGCCAGCCGCCGCCACGCCCAGACGGGGAGAAGAACAAAGCTAAACAGAAGTAGTGTGATCACTCGATGCATGTCGTATGGCCTCCATCGTCTAGTCGAGGGGAATTTCTGCGCGCCAGTCGGTCGTCTCGGACAAGGCGCCCTGCTCGGATTTAAATAAGACGCAGGAGCCGAGCACCAGAACATCGATCTCGGTGCGCATGAAACAGCGAAATGCCTCCTCGGGTGTGCACACAATGGGCTCGCCCCGTACGTTGAACGACGTGTTCACCAGCACGGAGCAGCCTGTACGTGCGCGGAACGCCTTGAGAAGGCGGGCATAGCGGCTATTGCGGGATTCAGTCACCGTTTGCACGCGCGCCGAGAAGTCGACGTGCGTGATGGCAGGAAGGTCCGATCGGATGTCATTGATGCAACCCAGTGAGCGGCGCGGTGCGCCTTCTTCTCGAATGGCAGCAGTCACCGGAGCCACGACCAGCATGTAGGGGCTCTCGTTCTCCATCGAAAAATAGGCGTGCGAATCTTCCTTCAGCACGGACGGAGCGAATGGACGAAACGATTCCCGGTATTTGATCTTGAGATTCATGGTTCGCTGCATGTTGGCGTTCCTCGGATCGCCAAGGATTGAGCGAGCGCCAAGGGCGCGGGGGCCGAACTCCATTCTTCCCTGAAACCACCCCACCACCTTTCCGGCGTCCAGTGCCGAGACGACTGTGTCGAGCAACGGGGCTTCCGGAAGTTGCACATAGCGATGCCCGTGTGATTCCAGAAAGGCGACGATGGCCTCATCGGAGAACTGAGGCCCGAGATAGGCGCCACTCATCGCGTCGTCGCTATTCACCGGAGGGCGGCCATCCAGTCTGATCGACGTGTCTAGCGCCGCGCCGAGAGCGCACCCGGCATCCCCTGCGGCTGGCTGTACCCATAGCCTCTTGAAGAGTCCGGACCGATCGATACCGCCGTTGGAGACGCAATTCAGTGCGACGCCCCCAGCGAGGCAGAGATTGGACATACCGGTCATCGTCTTGGCCGCCTTGACGAGCCCTAGAACTGCTTGATCCGTAACGACCTGTATCGAAGCCGCAAGGTCGCATTCCCGCTGAGTTAGCGGTGCTTCGGGCGATCGGGCGGGGCCGTCGAACAGGCGTTCGAAGGCCGGCCCCGTCATACGGTGTCCGCGCAGGAACTCGAAGCAGTCCAGATTTAGTGAAAATGAGCCGTCGTCGCGAAGGCGCACAATCTGGTCGACAATGAGGCTCGCGTAGCGCGGCTCCCCGTAGGGCGCGAGCCCCATGAGCTTGTATTCGCCAGAGTCCACTTTGAATCCGCAGAATTCAGTGAAGGCGGAGTACAACAGTCCCAGCGAATGCGGATATGAGATCGAATCTACGAGTTCGAGCTGGTCATGGTCGCCGCGCCAGACCGTCGTAGTTTGCCATTCTCCGACGCCGTCGATACAGACAACCGCGGCTTGGTTGAATGGCGACGCGAAGAACGCCGAGGCAGCGTGTGAACGGTGATGCGGAATGGCGATCGCGCGCGGCCCTCGCCCAAGGCCTAGCTGATCTAGCTCACGGTCCACGGTCAGCAGGACGCGGCGCTTCCACTGGAGCCATTTTGGGAGAACCCGGGTAAACGTGCGAAAACCACCGGGACCGGCGCTCGCGAATGAGGACAGCATTCGCCGGAACTTTACTTCCGACTGTTCGTAGTAAGTGATCGAAGCAAGGTCCGAAAGCTGCAAGCCCGTGGCTTCGAGGCAATAGCGTATGGCATTCCTTGGAAATGCACTGTCGTGACGCTTGCGTGTGAAGCGCTCCTCCTGGGCGGCGGCGACGGGAACACCATCCACGATCAATGCGGCGGCACTGTCGTGATAATAGGCGGAGACTCCGAGATGGGCTTTAGACATATGAGGGCTCCCGCGCTACCATGGCTCGCCAAGGGCGCTTCTGTTGTTTGAAGAAATCGAGTTCGCTACTGCGACCCGTAACAGGGGACAGGGCTTCGAATCCAGCGCGGATACGTTCCCATTCCTCATCCGGGTCAACGAATTGCGACGCAAGCGCCATATGGGCGTCGATAGCATCCGCCGCCCATGCAGAGTGGCCGGTAGAGACGTTGTCGATCGTGTTGTGCATATCGACGAACTGCGTCGAAAAACCGTAGTGCTTCAAGATTTGGCGCGCCGACCGGTAGCTGCCACCCACCCCGGAAAGCTCCATTGCCAGATTGAGGCCGAGTATTTCTGGCCGAAGTGTGACGGGTAGTTTTCCCAGACACAGCCAGAAGACAGGGAGCCTCAGAGACTCGCTACGCAAACGTGGGTCGTATGGAAATTGTGGCGACCCCGTCGGCGGAAGATCGATGTCCATCGATAACAGCAGGGCGCGATAAATCCGTGGATGGTTGATGGACAGGTTGCCGTTACCTAGCTCGTCCCAAAAGATGCGGAAGAGCGGAGAACCAACCCTATCCGACGCGTAATCCACCTCGCTGAAGCCTTGCAGCCAGGCGCCATCGATCAAGGTCAGCGGAGCCAACTGCACTGTCTCTTCCACGAGCTGCTCGCGACTTGGCATCGATTGCGTTTTCGTCCGTTGAAAGGCCTCGTCGTGTGACGCATGGGTGTCGAGAAGCCACGCCCTGAGGAGGCCGTGTTGCCACGTCTCCGGCAGGGAACGTTTTGACAACCCAATGGACCTGCGTGCAGCGCCCAGCCAGAACTGGGCGTATTCCAGCGCGAAGCGACGCGTCCTCGGCGGTAGCGCGCGTCCCTGCAGAAGATGGTAGGCCTCCCGAATATTGGAGGGCACCGCACCGAGCATGAGATCGCCACATTTGATGGACTGTTGGTGCACAGGCGTTATCGCCAACGGCGACGCTGGTTTGATCGAAGATGGTGCCGGCACCAAAGACAAGATCCATCGCCGAATCACCGCGATGTCGTCGGGCTCGAAAATTCGAAACATGCGGCCTTGCGACGAGAGTAGGGAACCGAGCAGGGGACTGCGCTCCGGGTCGCCGCGTCGGATCAGGCGGCTTCTCGCGATTGCATCGATCAGCGGACGCGGATCTTCGATCGCCTCAGTAAACCACTGGCTCAGCGGCTTGCCCTCGAGATCGAACCCCTGATGGTAGATGGCCGCCTCGCGTGCACGCCCCTGTATTAGCCTCTCCATTGCAAGCGTTGGGTCGTCTACGTGTTTGAGGGCAGCGACAAAGTCATCCGTGTCTGCCGTCACGGCATTGATCACCCACAGTATCCCTTCCATGACACGCGCCCGCCGTTCCCTTCGAGAGGCGTGATAATCGAGAATGTGGCGCGAGAGGGAGAGCGGCGTATGTCCAGACGGCAGAGCGTCAGTTTGGGACGCGGATAAATTCAGGCGCCTCCAATGGGGCCCGGGAAGGTGATGAGCGAGGACACGCCAGACTGGCAACAATCCGATCGTGCGCAGCGCATAATCGACGCCGGCGATCTCCGGTTCGAACGCTTCGCTGCAACGGCTCAGCGCGAGCATGATGGCCGGAAACCGAAAGACACCATCGCTGAGTTCCCGGTCTGCCGCGATGTCGTGGGGGCGGCCTGCTGCGGTTACGAGGCCGGCCTTTCGGGCAAGATGGCGGAAACCGTCTGTCCTCGACATTTCGGCCAGGCCGACGCCCACATCGTCCGCGAGCAACGCCAGTGATTTCAGTTGGACGTCGTCCTCGAAATTGCCCGGGCGGCTCAGCCCCTGTAACCATCGGCCAAGCACAGACGCAAGGGGAGCGCTGTGGGCAATCGTGCAATGGATCGCGCGCTTCGTCCGGTCGTCATCGCACATTGACTCGACCGTCGCCCTAAGCAAGACCTCGCTGTCGCGGGCCCTGCCAGTGAGCACATCGCACAGGGCATCGACGTCGTGGCTCGCCCTGGTTGGACCGGTCTCAAAGTTCCCCAAACCCGTGCGATCGATCAGGTCCCGAAGGTTGCTCGATTCGACAAACAGTTCGGGGTTCAGGCTCAGTGTGTAGATGTCCCGCCACATTTGTGCAATACCGTTAACAAAGGTTTTTGAGGGAGTTCACGGCCGACCCCGCTGGGGTCCGGTTTGGCCGTTCGTAGCGCCGCCAATGGAGGCGGAAGGGTCCGAGCCATACTCACGACGAATACCCTGCCAGACCATGATCCAGGCGGATGCGAGCAGGATGACCGAGGCGGACGCGGCAATGCGGAGCCCGGGGACGATGTGATCGTCGCCGCCTGCGATGAGGCTTCCAAACACCGCCACGCCGATCGCGCCCGCGGCTTGACGCGCAGCGTTGAGCACCGCTGATGCTGTGCCTGACCACGTCGGTTCTACGCTGGATAAGATGGTCGCTGTCATCGCCGGTACCACGAGCGCCGCTCCGCCGGGAATTAGCAGAAACGGCACGATCATTGACAGATAGGAGCTTCCGGCGTCGAGCCGCACTAGGAGACCGTAGCCGAAAGCCCCCAGCGCGCAGCCGAGCAGCATTGGCAACCGTGCACCAAAGCGGCTGTTCAGCCAGCCGCTGACGAGGTTGGCAATGACAGATGTCGCAGTCAGTGGAACGAACGCAAGGCCGGCCTGCATGACGCTGTAGCTCCTGACGTGCTGCAGATAAAGGCTCAAGACGAACACGAGGCCGTAATAGGTAAGATTCACCGCCATACCTAGCAGCACGGCCTGACTAAAATGCGGCAGGCGGAAGAAACGCAGCGGCAACATGGGATGCGTTGCCCGCGCTTCGACGAACACGAAGGACACCGCACTGGCGAACGCGAGGCAGAAGCCGCTCAGTACGGCCGGATGCCCCCATCCTTGCGCCCCTGCCTCGATCGTGGCCCCACAAAGGCTGGTCAACGCCAGCACGGCCAACAGCTGGCCTGGAAGATCGAGCGGGCGGGTTGTGCGCAGCGTCTCCGTAAGACGCCAGGTCATGCCGATGCCCAGAGCGCATAGCGGCAGGTTCGCGAGAAATATGCTTCGCCATCCGAAGCTATCAAGCAGGATGCCGCCGACCACAGGGCCCACAGCAATCGACCCGCTCCCGGCGGCCGTCCACAAGGCTATGGCGCGCGCGCGCAGCTTTCGGTCGTGGGCGCAGGCATGGTTGAGCAAAGCGAGTGAAGGCGGGACCAGCAGCGCGGCGCCTAACCCCTGTACCGCTCGAGCGGCAACCAATTGAGCAACCGAGGTTGCCATGCCGCACGCAGACGATCCCAGACCGAATACGGCGAAGCCGATCAGGTAGGCCCGTTTGGCGCCGAAGCGGTCGGCCACGGTACCAGCCGACAGCAACAGCACGGCGAACGCCAGAGTGTAGGCATCCACGACCCATTGCAGCCCGTCAAGAGGGCTGTCGAGAGCCACGCCGAGTTGTTTGAGCGCGACATTTACGATGGTCACGTCAAGTTGCACGACCGCGAACCCGAGTCCCGTGGCGGTCACCGTCCATGTCATTGACGGCCGCCGACGCCCTAACGCCGACATGGCGGGCCAGTGGTCGATTTGGTCGATGAGGTCATCGTTCGCCTTCACGTTCAGTATGTTTCCCTTTAGCGGGGCCCAGATAGATCACGAGGCTCCGTTTTTGAATCGATGCGTAACGGCTGTCTCAAAACATGGGGTAAATTGAAGCGTCCTTCCGCTTGTCGCTTTTTTTGCTCTCGATCCCCAAAAGCCGAAGAAAAGAACGCCATATGGTTTTCATGTCAGATTTCCTTGATTCAATTCACGGAGAAGAAGTTTTGCCACCACGTCAGAGCCCTCGTCAGTAAGGTGAATGCGATCGACAAAGAGCCACTGATCAGGTCGAGCGGCTTGCGCCAGCACTGATGTAAAGTTGATGAACCTGACCCCCATTTCTTTCATGCCTAGCTGCAGGTGTTCACTGAACAGGCGATGAGTCTCTACAGAGCAAACGTCTCGGTATGTCTCTCGGAACGAGCCTTGGGTATCGAGCTCGGCGAAGATGGCCTGCTCCTCGACAGAGCCGGTGGGACGAACCCAGTTTGCTAGGGGCTGAAGCACATAGGTCAGTCGGGCACCCAGCGCGTCGCATAGCATTCGCCACGAGTTCAAATGCCGTAAGATTAAGTCGGAGGTGTAGATGACCTGCTCGTCGACCGGGAGGACAGTCCCTGACATTGCGCGCTGACCGCCCTTTTTGAACCACGGCAGGCCGGTCGCCCGGGTACCGGTCAGGCGATCGAAGAACTGTTGGCTGAAGAAAAACCCGCCGTGCTCTCCACGCAAATTCGATGGAAGCCCGGACAGCACGAGATCATTGAGCCCGGAGAAAATAACGACTTCCTTCACGGGCGGCAGCCGGTGGCGATAGAGCAGAAACTGGAAGAGCTCCTGCATGGAGTTGAAAGCGCGCCCGCCGAAGTTTATCCACCGCTCCGGCCGGGGATCGTTTTCCGTGAGCCGCGATGAGAGGGTATGCCGATCGGCGGTGGCCCCAGTGCCGAACACAGTGGAGCTGCCCACGAGCAGACGAACCGGATCCTCTGTGTTTAGCGTCGTGGCGGAGTATCGAGCGTTGCGGGCTTCGCTGTACCGAAATCCGGAGTCATCCGTGGACACTATATCCGTCCTGAAATTGGTCGGGTGGAAATACATGACGTATGGCAACCAGCCGAGGTTGTCCGGGTCCATGAATTCGCCGACATAGCCCTGCATTTGTGGCGTGAGTTCGGAAACTGCAGACATCGGTGGACCTTTTCAGGGGCCAAATCAAAAGCCCGTTAAATATGAAGACGCCCAACATGCGCGGCTCGAAAAGCCGGCGTGGTGGTCACGAAAGGAGGCGCTTTCCCGCCCGCAGCCCTATGGCTGGAAGAAGCATTCACAGTTGGTGAATCTCTTTGGCCAAATTGCGGCAGCAACGGCTAGGGCTCGGGGCGCAGCTCCTTCATGGTCCCGCTTTCGATCCGTGCCAGCATTCGTCTGACCATCTCCTGTACCGGTTCATCGTCGTGCCGCGCCGGCACGAACTCAGGATGTCTCGCATTGATGTCTTGGCTCTTGCGTGTCCACGTCTCCCAGCCGTTGAATGGTATTGAGGTGTTCGCATTGAACGAAGGCCAGGCGCGATATTTGTTGACGCCCGTGACGGAAGCGCCACGAACCAGGATGGGGTTTAGATAGAGTGCCTCGTTCGCGATGGTCGTCGAGGTGTTGATGTACGCCATATCGAGGCCGCACCGACGTTTTGACGATCGGTTTGCCTCCGATCCATGGATGATATAGGGGTGATGCACCGACACATCCCCGGGCTGCAGTTCGATGTCGACTGCATTGTGGACGTCGACGTGTTTGTCTTCCATCGAGGTCATGAGTAAGTTGGGTGTATCCCTTCTCAGCACTAACTTTTGCAGGGGCAGCTTGTGAGAACCAGGGATGACGCGGAGGCAGCCGTTTTCGGTCGTGCTTTCATCGATCGCCAGCCACAACGAGGTTGCCTCCATTGGAGACAGGTTCCAGTAAGCGCCGTCTTGATGCCAAAGAACAGCATGGCCGTCGAGCGGGGGCTTGCAGATGTAGTGAGCGGTGAAGCAGGCAAGATCCGAACCGAGGATGAGTTCGGCGATATCGAGCAGGCGCTCGTCTGTGACCAGGCGAACCCAGAACGCATCATCCCGCATTAGCGGATGATGAAGGTGTTCAGGGCGAAACTCGGGAAACCTTTTGCGAAGCCAGAGGAAATGTTCCCTCGCTTCGGAGAGAAGGTCTGGATCGATGACGTTTCTGAAAATTGTGAAACCATTTTCTTTATATTCCTGCAGATTACACAAATATTGGTTCCTCTTACTTACGTCGATCATATTTTCGTCCCCACGGTACTCAGAAAAAGTCGTCAAGCAGCGGCATCGATTGGCAGCAATTATTGGTGCGCCGCAATGGTGCGAACATGTACGGTTCGTGGTATTTTTGTCAGTACCGTTCAGCCGAAAAAAGAAACACTTCCAATGCCCTGGTCCGTGCCGTCCTCAAAGAGTATTTAGCGTGAAGGTCGACATCGAGCTTGACCGCAGCAGCGGTATTCCGCTTACTGATCAGATTGTCGACGGCATCGTTCGATGGTTACAGCGTGGCGTGGCCAGTTCTGGTGTGAAGCTGCCGTCGATTCGGCAGTTCGCAACCGATCAGGGCGTCAGCCGTTACCCAGTAATTGATGCTTATGATCGCTTGGTCGCACTCGGCTACATCGAATCTCGGCCCGGCTCCGGGTTTTACGTGGCAAACCATCGCAAGCAGCATGCAGCTGCGGCACTGGGTCTTGCAGATCCACGCCGCGCCGAGGACGAATCGGAACACATCCTCGAACAGCTCAACCACCCCAGCGACTCGCTAAAACTTGGTAGCGGATTCATCCCGGACGCATGGCGCGATAAGGAGGGTCTCGGAAGAGCGATCCGCCATGTGTCGCGTGTAGAGAGTACGAATCTAGTCGATTACGCGACGCAACGCGGTTCTTCCGCACTGTGCGCGCATCTTCTACACCGTGTTGCACAGTTGGGTATCGAGGCGCAGCCCTCGCAGATTTTGCTAACCCAAGGTGCCAGCCAAGCTCTTGATCTGCTGATTCGTTACATCCTCAAGCCGGGTGACACGATGTTCGTGGAGGACCCGGGCTACTACAGCCTATACGGTCTGCTCAAGCTGCATGGAGTCAATCTTGTTGGGATTCCTCGCACACACACCGGACCGGACCTCGATGTTCTGCAAGCGCAGTTGAAAAGGCATCGCCCCAAGCTTTTCTTCATCAACACGGTGTTTCACAACCCGACGGGTACGACCGTCTCACCGCAGGTCGCTTTCCGCCTGCTGGAGATGGCACGCGAGAACGGAATAACGATAGTTGAAGATGACATTTACGCCGACTACCAGGCGACGCCGACCGAACGTCTCGCGACACTCGATCAGCTTGAGCACGTCATCTACATAGGCGGGCTATCGAAAACCCTTTCGTCTTCGTTGCGGGTCGGCTACGTGCTCGCCTCGTCCACAATTATCAAGGACCTAGCCGACATCAAGATGCTGACGAGTCTTGGAAACTCGCGCTTTTCCGAAGCGGTCGTGGCCACGATGCTCGAACGCGGCACGTACCGAAAGTATCTAGAGAAACTACGACTGCGGATTCAATGCGCGATGGGATCAACGATTCAGGTGCTAGAAGGCTGTGGCTGGGAAGTATTCGAGAAGTCTGGCGGCGGTACGTTTATCTGGGCACGCCTGCCCCATATTGCTGATTCCGCTCGCTTGGTTGAGTGTGGCGCGCCGCTCGGAGTGACAATCGCGCCCGGCAAGTATTTTCGACCGCATTCCGAAGAATGCCCCTGGATTCGCATCAACGTTGCATTTTCTGGCGATCCGCGTGCACGAACGTTCTTCGAGACTGCAGCTTTGCTCAAGCCCTAAGAGGGGAGGGGGGATAGAGTCCAAGGTGCAGTCGCCTGTCGCTATGGTGCACCAGGGCATCGAATGTTCTGGTTGCTAGTTGTAGAGTGCTTGCTCCAAGATGTCTAGGGCGAAGTCCGTTCGCATGGAGTGACTGTTCCGCCCCCACGATGCGCCTGACGTACACATCGATCACAGACGCTACCAAAGATATCCTGCGCACCCTGTTTGCGGCCCTTGTTGACGGCTCATACGGTACGGCACCAATGCCACCATGCATTGATGCACGCGAAAGCGCAGCTAGTTGCCGTCGTCGATGAGCGGCTCCACCGTTTCGCCGAGGGCCTCGAGGAACGACGCTTCCATGGTGCGGCTGTGGAACATATGGGAGTGTTAGTGAATGGGCGGTCATCACGCGGTGGACTGCTGATCGAGTTCGCGAACATACGAGCACCTGAAATAGCGCTGACGCAGACCATGCTGCTGAAGCCAAAAACCGAAACCGCATGAGCGTATCAGCAAATGGATGCACCACGATGTCGCCCAATCTGCCACGATACTCCGCCGCCGCGCACCGTTGCGGCGATCTGTTGCCCCAACCGTTGCTCGATAGACGGCTTCCACGGAACCAGGCTGAACCCCAAGCCGTCATCGAGCATCGCATAGCGCCCACTGGCGAGCGTAACGTTGCGCCGGTAGATGCCCACCACGGGTTGCCCTTCGGACACCGGCCGATGCTCCAGGCCTGTTTCGGCGGTAATGTCCTTAGCTGCCTGCGTCAGTTCCCGCTTGCGCAGCGTGCCCAGCAGGTTCCGGGCGAGGATCACGCGCTGCCCGTGCCGCTCGGCCAATCCCTGTTCGGCCAGGAAGTCGGCGCGCTGCTGCATCGCCTGCTTGGCCTCGCCGCCAAAGCCCAGGTCCCCGAACCCCTTGCCACCGCCGATCAATTGCTGGTCCAGCCAAGTCGCACCGATGATGCGGGCCTGCCGCTCAATCGGCAGGTGCGATTTCAGCTCTACCGCGACGCTGCCGCCCAGGCGCTGCACATCGTACTGACGGCCGCGTTCGGCCAAATCATTGGGCACACGCCAGACGCCTTCGGCTTCGCGCTCCACAATGCCGGCGCGGCGCAGAGCTTCGAGCCTCCGCACATGCGCCGCTACCACCTCACGCGGATCACGGTCGGGCGTGGCCTGACCTTGTGAGACGGCCAAATGATGATCGGTGCGGTACACGCCATCGACGGCCAGTCCGATGATGTTCCGGTCGGCCGCACGCACGTCGGTCGAGCCTTTCACCTCCACCACGGCGCCGGTCGGATAATGCTCCAGCTCCGATCGCGTCGGTAGCCCAACGTAGTATGCCTTGCCGTCCGTGCCATCGACGATCAGATAGCCTTTGTCATGCAGCTCGTCCGCCAACCCCTTGCCGACAACGCGACCGACGATGGAGCGGCCATCTTCGCTGGGCTGGAACACGGCCAGATCGCGCTGCCGGCCGCTCATGGCGCGCTGCATGGTGCGGATGATGTCGCCACGCTCGCCCATGGTCCGTAGTGTGGATTCGGCGTCTGGGTGGATAGTCCATGTCCCAGGCTGCTGCACGCTCGCCAGGCCCATGCGCTGCAAATGCTGCAGGCGGCCGATCAGCATTTGCCGCTGGCGTTGCAGCCGCGGCTCGGCCAGCTTCTCCGAACGCACAAAACCATCTACGGCCAAGCGTTGCAAGGTGCGGTCCAATCCCGTCCACCGCTCCTGATCGACTTCGCGCTGCATGGCGCACTGGATCTCCAGCTCGGTACGCGGCCCCAGCCATTCGGTCGCCAGCTCTGACGCCCGCCGACGCATCCCCTCGGCGATGTAGTCGCGGGAAATGATGAGATCTTTGCCTACGTCGTCCTTCCCGCGCAGGACGACGTGCGTGTGCGGGTTGTCGGTGTTCCAGTGATCCACCGCCACCCAGTCCAGCCGCGTGCCCAGGTCGGCCTCCAGACGTGCCATCAGATGCCGGGTGTAGGTGCGCAGGTCGTCGAGCTGTTCCGCGTCTTCCGGCGAGACGATGAAGCGGAAATGGTGCCGATCCTCGCGCCCGTGTTCCTCGAAAGCGGCGGTGTCCGCCGCGTCGGTTGTCGGGCCGTAGGCATGGCCCGGCCCGCTTTGGCTATCCACCCCTTCGCGTTCGATGTAGCGCAGGTGCGCGGTGGTCGAACGCGGCCCAGCCTTGGCCAGATTGACCAGTCGCGCCTTGATCATCACGCGACGGGCGCTTGGCGTGAGCGAGGCCCCGGCGAAGCGGGCCGCGACATGGCCGCGCCCCAGCCGGGAACCGGGCCGATGGCCGACTTTGCCGACCGTCTTGCCGAGTTCGGCGCCGGCCTTGTTGGTCTGCCGCATCACCTTGTTGATGAAGGCATCGCCGCGCTGTCTCGGCGCACTAGGTCGCGCCCGGAAACGGTCGTCGTCTTGATTGCTCATGTGGTGTCTCCATCCAAGATCGGCGCAGTCCAGCGAGTGAAGCACGCGCCTTCGCCAATGCCGGTGCGGCATTGCGCACTCTCGCGGCACGCCGCTGCCCCTTGGCGCGTGCCGCGCCACTCCCATGTGCAGACAAGGTTTTCAAGCGGCCGGGTGCCGCGTCCTTTTATCTTGCCCTCCGTCTTTTCCGATCGCTGGCGCGACCGGCCTCGACGGGCGGGCTGCGATGGTCTGCACGGGTGAAGCACCGCAACCGCAGGCTGTGACGCAAGCGATGTGCAGTGGGGCTGCACGAAGAACGGCATGCCGCGCTGCACGTTCATGGCGTGTCCCACGTCCATAACGGCTGCGCGCTGCCGATCACGGCGGAGACAGCAATGGGACCGAAGTAGCGGCTGTCGAATGACGCCGGATTGGTTGCGCTGAGCAGGAACAGCTCGCCGTCGCGAAGCGGTCGGCACTGCTGCCAGGCTGACAGTGGACGGCCACGCCCATCGACGCTATGGACGCCAGCGACCGCCACGTCGTCGATGCGAACGATGTGCTTCTCGATGCACACCTGCTGCGGCGACATCGCGCCGATGCGCTTGAGCAGCGGGATGCGCTCGGGCAGGTAGCCGCGCTGCGCAGCCAGCGCGGCGGCGTCTGCCGGAAGCCGGGCGAGCACGATGCTGTCGACGTGCAGCGAGTCGGGCGGGCTGATGCGGTACCAGCCGCGTGGCACGCTGTCACTCGGGTTGTAGACGAGGCGCGCAACGGGCGCATGGTCGGACGGCCAGGCGAGCGCAGCGATGCCAAGGACGGTGAATAGTACGACGGCCCAGCGATGGACGCGAGTGTTCATCGCAACACCTCGCCCGCGAGGTAGGCCGCGTGCCGTTCTGCGGTGTAGACCGGCAGTGGCAGGCGCGCAGTCAGCCGGTTGCCCAACGTGCGCCAGTACGCGGGCGACACCGCTGCCGGATCGATGCCGAGCGTTTCGATGGCGTCGATCTGTGGCAGCACTGACTGCACGTGCTGTTCGCCTTCGGCGCGCAGCAGCAGACGCGCGCCCGGTCGGATTCCTGCGATGCGCTGAATGTCATCGAGCGGTGAGCAGGCCTGCAAAATCATGAGCTGCCAGCGCGTCGTACCATAGTCGTTGGACTCCCAGCGTACGCGGCAGAACACAGCCGCCGGTGTGAAGATCGCGCTGCGCCGCCAGCGGTCCAGTCGCAGCTCGCGCAGCGGATGACCGAAGCGCAGGTAGAGGTTGGTCCGGTGTTCGACGAAAGCCAGCGACACGCGTGTCAGTGGCGTGTCGTTCGCAACGCTCGATAGCACGGTGCGCGGTGTGGGAAGGCTCTCGCTCGCGGCCTGTTGGACCGCGTTCATTGCGGCTTCTCCGGGAATTCATCTTCTAGCAGTGCACGCAGCATTTCTGCCACAGTGAGGCCGCGTGTGAAGGCCTCGATCTTGATGCGGGCGCGCAGCGCCGGCGTCACGTCGAGGGTCAAGCGGGCGGTGTAGAGATCGGTTTTTCCGATGTCTGCACCATCGCCCTGGCGCACCCAGGCGTCGGCCTGCGGATTGGCTGGCGGACGCGCACCGATGGCGACGCGTTTCCCATTCTTCATGGCGCCATCCTCAATACTTCAGCGGCGAGCGCCGCGATCTCGCGCGCGGCATTGCTTTCTGCGTCGAGTTCGCGAGCGAGCTGACCGCTGGCCACGCTGTCGGCGAACACGATACGCTGGCGAACTTCCGACAACAGCGATGGCAATGGTTGATCGGTGAGCGCATTGCGTGCCTCGCGCCCGATCACTGTGGTGCTGACACGCCGGTTGATGACGAAGGTCGCGCGCAGCGCTGGCCGGAACACCTGCGCTTCGCGAATCAGCGACACCATCTCGGCGCTGGCCCATACGTCGTAGGGACTTGGCTGAACGGGAATCAGCACCAGGTCCGCCGCGAGCAGCGCGGAGCGCGCGAGGGCGGCAATTCGGGGTGGGCCATCCATGACGATGTGATCGCAGCGCCTGGCGAGTTCTGGCGCTTCCTGATGCAAGGTTTCCCGTGCCAGACCTACGGCGCTGAACAATCTTGGCAAACCGTTCTGACTGCGGCGCTGGGTCCAATCGAGTGCCGAACCTTGCGGATCGGCATCGATCAGGATCACTGAGCTGCCTTGCATGGCCAGCTCACCCGCGAGGTGCGTGGCGAGCGTCGTTTTGCCGACCCCGCCTTTCTGGTTGAGCAGCGCGATAATCATGATGCGCTGCCTTTCGCGCGCCGATTTATCCACAGCGCGCAGGGTCTTTTTATCGTTAGTTTTATAGATTCAAAGTTAGAAACTAAGTTAAGAGGCGCCGAGACCAGCACCACACAATACTTTGCGGCCTGTTCGTACTCCTGATAGCACGACAGCGCTGCGCCTGATAGCACGAGGATTTCTACTCCTGATAGCACGAGCGGATTCACCGTTTTTCCACAGGCACGCTGATGACACCCTGGCTGGCACCAAAGCTGCCGCCGGGGCGCAGCGGTGCCGTGGACGGCACGGCGCGGAAGCTCAACACTTCCGGCCCATGCCTCGGCCGCAGGATGGCGAGCGTGTAGCCCGGCAAAGGCTGACGCGCCGCGATGCGGCGCAGGTCGTAGGCGAAGTCGGTGAAGCGCGCCAGGCTGCCGGATTTTCGGTGCAGCTGCGGAAAATCGAAGCGCCAGCCATCGCGCTGCCAGCCGCCGTGCTTGCGCACCAGGCGGTACAGCCAACGCTCGATGCCGCCGGTCAGGCGGAAGTAGTTGGCGTCGATGGTCAATACCAGGCTCTCTTCGAGCACACCGGCGTAGAACCAGTCCGGCAGGATCAGCTCGATGCCCAGCGGCCGGCCCTGGCCGTCGGCGCGCTCCTTCCACTCGTTGATCCACGAGAAGCGATGCAGACGCCGAGCATTGTGCTGACGGATCGACGTGGCTACGCTGGTGGACTGCAAGCGATCCAGCGCCGCCTTGAGGCGCTGGTAGTCGCGCAGCGACGTGCCGCGGCCGATGAAGCGCAGGATTTCGTAGGGTGTGGCCGCCATCAGCCGTGACGAGCGAATGCCCGCATCGCGCGCCTCGACGATCTGGCTCGCGGCCCAGATCAGAATGTCGGCATCCCATATCGTCGCCAGGCCATGTTCGGCCGTGCCTTCGACCCGCACCGTCACGCTGCCGGTGCGAAAGTCGATTGGCACCGTGCGCTTGCTCTTGGCCAGCGAGAAGAACGGGTAGGCCATCAGGTCCTGCGCGTCGCGCGCCGGCAGTTCGCCCGAGAAGGCATGGAACAGTTCGAGCTGCTCGCGCCGCGGATCGCGCCCGATGGTCATCAGTAACGGTGTCCACGCCGATCAGCGCGAGCCGGGGCGGCGCGCGGCGTGTTGTTCGGTGTACTGCGGATCGGAGGTCATCTCGAAGCTGCGCGCGTCGGCCCACGCTTCGAGGTCGGTGATGGCATACATCACGCGCCGGCCGAATTTGCGAAAGCGCGGCCCGCCGCCGATGACGCGCTGCTTCTCCAGCGTGCGCGGCGACAGCCGCAGGAATTCGGCGGCTTCGTTGTTAGTCAGGTAGCGCGCAGACTGCGTGGTCTGGGCAGGCTGCTGGGTGGTAGCGGGTACGGGATACGGCCGTAACGGTGCGGGTCTCATGGCAAGGGGCTCCATCGGTCAAGATCGCCGACGAAGCAATCGCCGCCGGATGGAAGCAGTCTCGGGAAAGCCAGGCGTGCTGCGCAGGGACGTTTTGCGACAGCGTGCTAACGTCCCGGTGTGGTGCCGCCGGGTTGTAGCAGGTGACGGTAGCCGCCACCCATGAGCGTCTGACCCCGTCGGATGAGGCGGCGAACCTGGGCGCGCAGATCGCTGTCGTCATACCAGCGCTCGGCGACGGCGGTGATGCCGAACAACACTTCGGCCACGCCGCGCTGCGACGCACCGGCCAGCGTGCCATCAAGCGCCTGCAGGGTGCGCATGTGGAGCATGGCCGTGCGGCCAGGTCTGTCCGTGGCGATCGCGCTGTGGTGCGCGTTGTCGGCGTCTAGCATTGCCAGATCGGCTTCGATTGCGCGCCAGTGCTCGCGAAGCTGGCGACCGGCGCGGACGGCATAGGCATAAGGCATGCCGTCTTCCAGTGCGGGCGATATCGCCATGCGCAGCTTGCGGTCGACGAGCTGGGTGGTCAGCACCAGGCGCTTGCCGTCGTGCGTCAGGTGCTTGCGGCCGGGGAAGTGCCAGAGGTGGAACGGCAGCGCATCATCAGTGGGATCGGCATCCGGATAGACCTGGACTACCGAGGAGGGATCAGGGAACCAGTCGGGGTGCGCGTCGCGCGCATCGCGCGTGGGGTCTTCCAGCAGGCGCAAGCACCAGCGATGAGCCTCGTACTGAGGGCGTCGTCGGTGGCGTTGCCAGACGCGCCGGTATTCCGGGTTGCGCCGCAGATACTCCCAAGCCAGCGCGGGTCCGTCCAGATGCAGGACGTACAGGTATGCAGCGCTTGGATGCCAGTGAACGGCGCTCGAATCGGCCATGGCGAAACCTCCTTTCGGATGGAAGGAAATCAATCGACAAGGTGGCCGACAATGGGCCGGGCATTCGCACTATTTGCGACTGCATTGCGCCGTTGCTGTACTGAGTGGCGATCAATGCAAAAAAGGTCTGGACCCAGACCCAAGAAGACGCAATGCGAACCGTTGTGGCATCGCACGGTGTGGCCCGTCAGCGACGGGCCATCGGGGGTCGATCAATCGTTGATCGATCCGTCGGCCCGAGCCAGCCGAGCGTATTCAGACAGCCGTCGCCTTGGCGTGAAATGCAGATCGCGTGCGACGGCCAGATTTCGTGGCCCGCGAATGCTTTCCAGGACAGAGAGCTGAACGTGGCCGAGTTCCGGCGTGCCCATCCCGAGGTCGATCAGGCCGAAAGCGGTGTCGCCATCGCCGGGATCGAGTTCGGTCAAAAGCCAGGTCGCGTGCGCGTCCAGAGTGAACAGCTTGACGACCGGCAACGGGTCGCGCTTCTCGCCGCGCGCGGCGGCGGCGCCGTTGTCCAGCAGTTGGGCGCGTTGTTCGTCGGTGATGAGTGGTTTCATGGTCGCTGCGCGCAAGTGGCCACGATCAACGGGCGTTGGTTTTGCGCAAACGTGCTGATGCGCCAAAGCGTGACTGTGAAAATGCGCTTCTGCGCCAAGTCGCCAAAGCGTATTCCACCGAATCCGTGGATGCACGAATCGGCGAATGCGTAGGCACGGAACCTATGATTTCAGCAAAAACGGTTTTCAGCATAGACACACCCGTGGCAAGTTCCAGCAGGGAAGATTGTCAAATGAACACTATAGATTGTAGCCCTATAGGGCGCCATCAGGTGTCATCGTCGTTTTACAAGAAACGATTTGATGACATCGAAGAACTCATTTCCTGCGGCGCTCAAGATGGTCAGAAAAGCCCGTGGCCTCAGCCAGGAAGCTTTCTCGGACGTGTCGAGCCGCACGTACATGAGTTCGCTCGAACGCGGCCTGAAAAGCCCGACCTTGAGCAAGGTCGCCGAGCTGTGCGAGGTCATGGACGTGCATCCACTCACGCTGCTGACGCTGGCCTATGGCGGCGACAGCAAGGGGGTGGACAAGCTCATCGAGCGCGTGCGGCGCGAACTGGCTGCCCTCCAGGCCGAAAAGGACAAATAGGCGAGAAAAGGGCGCTGCCAAGCGGCAGCGCCCGCGTGACGACTACGTCACGATGCGCTCCGCGAGCCGCGCTTCGCGCGCATACGCACTGATCGGCTTCGAGGCTGTAAAGTGCAGATCCCGCTCGACCGGAAGCCCGAGTCGGCCGCGTACGGATTGTAGTTCGGCCAAGCTCACATAGCCCAGTTCCGGGAAGCCGTGCCCCAGGTCGCAGAGCCCGAAGGCATGGTCGTGGTCATCCGGGTCGATCTCGGTGAGCAGCCAGGTCGCGTCCGCGTCGGGGGTGAACAGCTTGACCACGGGCGGTGGGTCGAAGTCGTCGTTGTCGAGGGACTGCCGGCCGTTGGCCAAAAGTTGTGCGCGTTGTTCGTCGGTGATGAGCTTCGTCATGGTCTTCTCCTTGGAAGGATTCAGGGCGGGATTGCCCGGAACCGCGACAAGCACGGCGCAGCGCAGCAGTCAGGGTTGTAGACGGCCGCAGGACGCCAGCGTGCAAGGCACGCGCAGACCTTGGCGGCGAGAACGCTGTGATAAGGTGAAGGGAACAGCAAGCCAGCCCCCAACTGTTGCCCGCTACAGCAAGCGAAGCGCGCAGGCGTCAGTGATGGAAGCCGAAGGGGCGAGACGCCAAGGGTGGCTCGATGCGCAGCACGACAGCGCGCCCCGGCATCAGCCGGGGGACGCACGGAATTTCGATCCCTTAAAATATCGAAACCGATTTCCTGTAAAACAACGGATGCACAAAGCCGGCTCAGCGCATTGACTGAGTTCCACGAAATCGCAAAGTCGTGAAAGCGGCTTGCCGCCGATGCACGAAGCCGCAATTACGCTTTTACAGAAATGCGTCCAACGCGGATGCTGAACTCGAAAGCGCCCCGCCGCTTGGCGGGGCGCGAATGGAGTGATGATCAGTCGCCCTTGCTACGCGACCAGATCAGGTTGTGCGCGCCGTCCTCGCCTTCGACCAGGCGGGCATAGATGGTCGCCGGAAACGACGGATCGTCGAGGGTCGCCGACAGGTAGGGCCGCTCCGCCTTGCTGATTTTCTTCCATGCCGCGCCGATCTCGAAGTTGCCGGCGACGATGCGGTAGTCCGGGGCGTTCTCGCTTTCCTTGGCGTTCGGAATGAATTTGACCTTGACGTTGAGCGTCAGGGTGCGAACCGTGCCGGTGAAGCTGTCGTTCTGTGCGGTGAAGGTGCCGATGTTTGCCATGATGAATCTCCTTTTGGTGGTGCAAGGTCGCGCCCATCGCGGCCTTGTCGGTGATCCGAAGGGCGAGGTACGGGCGGGCTGCATCGCGCAGCGGCCGCAACGCAGTGGAGGACCGGTAGGAACAAGAAATTTGTTTCGCGAGGAAGGCACGCAGTGCCGGGGAAATTTGTTGAGCCGGACGGTTGCAGCCATGAAGCCCGAGGCGCAGCCGGTGCCTCGCCAGGATTCACGACAAGCCAAGGCCGCCGTTGGGTGTGATCCTCACCGAAAGGCAGCATGGCTCCGGCATCCCTGCACAGAAGCGTCGCCGGCACGCACCCCATCGCAGGCAAGGTAAGTTCCGAATCACCAAGGATGAAAGCTCCTCGCGCATTGGCGCGGGCGTGATCGATCGCGGCGTGGTTAGGTCTCGGCATGGTGGACGGCTTGTCGGTGAGCCTCCGTTGTTTATGGCAGGCTGCCCGCCAGCGTCGGGTAAGGCGCGTGATTGCACAACCCGGCGCGGCCGGGAAACGCCAGGAAAATTTCTACGGGATATTCGGATTGCTCAACCAAAAGCATGGCGAACTAATTGGACGGATGAACAAAAACAGGGATGGCTAAAGTCATTTCGCCATCGGGCAGTCGCTTTCCGACTGTTGCCGCGCCGCCCGGACTGACAAGGCCGGGCGGCGCGGCGGCGTTGTATGCCTCCGCCGTTGCGTTGTACCGAAGTGATGGGGCAAAGCCCCCTCGGATGTCAGCCTTTGAGCCGCTTCATCTCTTCGGCCAGTATCCACAGCGCCCGGTTGACCTTGACGTTCTGGTCTATGCCCTGGATGGCGCGGGTGCGGTTCCTGCGTCCGTTGGCCGTGCGTGTGGACAGGCCACCCCGCACCAGATTTTCCTGCACGCGGTTGAACGTGCTCCACAGGTCGGGCCGGTCGTCGTCCCGGCGTCGAGGCCGCAGCAATTGTGTTTCCGTGATGGGCGCAGGCTTGACCGGGTCATCGTATTTCAGCGACAACGCAGCGCGGGCAAATGCCTCTGATTCTCCGAGGTTGAGCGTGATGGCGGCCATATCTTCCCGACGTTCCCGCACCAGTTCGAACCCCTCCAGCACATCGTAGGCACCTTCGATCACCTGGCCGATCACGTCGCCCTTGTGCGGGATGCGCAGGTCGGCCACGGTGTCGCCGCACACCAGCCCATTGCTGCATACGAAACGGAACATTCCCGCCAGCATCTGATAGCTGCTGGTGCCGTCGTGCGAGTTCAGCAAAATGATTTCGTTGGCCTCTGCGCCGTTGATCTGCGCTGCGTGGCGCAATCGCAGCATGTGCTTGGTGTGTTCGCGCTTGTCGTTATCGCGCACGCGCGTCTGGCACACCATGAACGGCTGGAAGCCTTCCTTGCGCAGGGCACCCAATACCTCGCCGGTCGGGATGTATGTGTAGCGGTCGGATCGGCTCTGGTGCTTTTCCTCCGCGAAGATGGAAGGGGCTGCGCTGCGAATCTGATCATCCGATAACGGATGGTCGGCGCGTAAGATGGGTGTAGCGTTTGCGAAACGGGAACTGAGTTGCATGGTATTTCTCCAGTGGTTACAGGTTGTGGTTTCCAAGCTGACCGGATTCCAAGATTCGGAGCCCGGTGTTGGCTTTGGTGGGTTCGGCGCAGTGACCTGGGCTGGTCGCCATTGCCGCCGTCTTTCCTGAGTTCATCGCCCGCGAACAACCGGGTCAGCGAGGGTCTGGCGGTCAAGGAGGAATGCGCAGGGTGGTGCGGCCCGCAGCGCAGCGAGGACACGGCCCTGCGCGCCTTGACGGACAGGCACCGCTGGCTACGGTCGCGGGGTTGGTGATGAAGGAGAGGGAAAGACGGATGACCGGCCTACGGCCAGATGAGCGACGGACCAACGCCGCGCGGCGAGCGCCGCTGCGTGCCACAGGCACGCCTTAATGGGAGTGGACAAAGCGCGCAGCGCGAAAACAGCATCGTGCACAGGCCGATCAGGCGCCGCCTGTTCGGCGGTCTTTTGGGGCGCCAAGCCTGCGCGGCGGGGTGGGCGTCAGCCGACCCCTGGAGGCAAGCGCAGCGCGCAGCTTTTTCGCCAAACGAGGACACAGCAAAAAAGGGGGCGATGCCCCCAGAGCTACAACAGCCCACGTTCGGCAAACGACAGGATGGCGCTACCGGCGACGATCAGGTGATCCAGCACCCGAACGTCCACCAGCGCCAGCGCAGACTTCAGCGTCTGTGTCAGCATCTCGTCGGCGCGTGAGGGTTCCGCCACACCCGACGGATGGTTGTGCACCAGGATCAGCGCCGCCGAGTTGCGCGCTAGCGACTCCTTGACCACTTCGCGCGGATACAGCGATGTCTGGCTCACCGTGCCGCGGAACATCTCGACGTAGTCGATGACGCGGTTCTGCGCATCCAGATGGATGACCGCGAACACCTCGTGCTCCAGCGTCCCAAGCTTGATCCGCAGGAAGTCGCGCACCATCTGCGGTGAACTTAGCGCCTCGCTGCCGCGCATCTGAGCGGTCAGCACCCGCAGTGCCGCCTGCAGCACCTCGTCGGCCTGGGCCGGACGGTGACGCCAGCGGCCAACCACAGGGCGGACGCGCAGCCCTTGAGGGCGAGAACGACGTGGTACGTTGAAGGGAACAGCAAGACCGCCACCACACACCGCCCCCTTTGCCGTTGGCAAGCGCAGCGCGCAGGCCCTCAAGGGCCGGAGGCGTCAGGGATCAAAGCCGAATGGCCACGATTCGGCACGAAGCGTGGGGTGCAGCAAGCCCGCGAGCCCGACGGCGGTACGCCGAGACGTAGAGAAGTGATATAGGTTTTTTCAGTCCAGTAGCCGGTGTATTGAACAGGCATCGAAACGGAGCAGCCGTTTACCACTTTTAAACGAAATTTAATTGGTGTATATTCCTCTTAAGCGAAATCAGCCTCGGGCCGTTCATATGACTATCACCCCTAAAGATTCGATTCCTGACTTGCTGGTACGAAACATCCCACGCAGCTTGATAATGGGAATTGATGAGGCCTTGTCCGCGGGCGCGCAGCGTGCCTATGCCTCTGCCAAGGGGATGGATGATGGCCATCTACCGCACGTTGTCGGTCAAATGCGGCATTTCCACATGAATGAGTCCTTCCAGCGAGCGCTTATCGTTGGAGATGCTTCGCCGAGTGCGATTCGGGGCAATGGCATTGTGACAGGACGGACTGGCATCTTTACGTTAGCCAGATTCAATATCCCTGAAGGATTCTGGATTAACGGGCGGCGGAGCCATACCCGTAAACAACTGTCGCTGGCAAACAAGGCAATCGAGCCTTTGGTCCAGCCGGAATTATTTGAAGCTTACACACCGCCATCTGAGGCGGTGGCATTCTTTGTGGCTTGCTTCCCAGGGTCGCTGCAATATCGGCCTGAGTCGCCGGTTTCCATCCAGGTCGCTGTGCCTGATCGATACATGCGCGGTTGGCTATTTCGCGAACAGATCGATGTCTTTGTGCAACGCTACGAACAGAAGCCCGCGATTCAGGACGACCTCGCAACGCCGAAGTTGAAGAAAAATATCGGGAAGCAAGGTACGGGTGGAACTTCGCCATGAGCCGTGGCGGCATTCAAGGCTTCCAGAGGGGTCGTCTCAGCCAGATACTGGCCGCGCGCCGCCTGAGCCAAGTGCAACTGGCGTCGCTTGTAGGAGTTTCGCCAGCAACAGTTAGCAAGTGGCGTGCAGGTACCCAAGCGCCTGAGCGCGACGCATTGGAGCGTCTTGCAAGCGTCGTCAATGTCACACCGGAATGGTTTACCCGCCCGCCGACACCAAAGGTCTCATTGCCATTGTTTCGCAGCAACGCATCTGCGCATGTTGCTGCCCGCGCGATGCTTGAGGCCCGATTGGAATGGGGACAAGACATTGCTGTAGCTCTGTCAGAGTTCGTCGACTATCCGGTTCTGAATTTGCCCAGCCGACTGTTTTCTGATCCGGAAGAGATTACGTCAGAGGAAATCGAACTTGCAGCTAGTGAGTGCCGCGATCTATGGCGGCTTGGTCGATCGGCTGTTCAGGATCTTGCACTTGCGGTTGAGGGCGCCGGTGTCGTTCTGATCCGTGAAGAGACTGGCATCGCGCAAATCGAAGGTTTGTCGGCGTGGAGTGAGGTGCTTGATCGTCCTTTTGTGTTGCTCTCCGCTGATAAGGATAACGGGTATCGCAGCCGTTTCGATCTGGCCCATGAACTTGGTCATTTGGTTCTTCATCGACACATTCCGCGACCGACTGAGCGTGATCGCCACAAGCAGTTGGAACAGCAAGCGCACCGATTCGCGGGCGCGTTTCTCCTGCCGGCTGAAACGTTTGCCACCGAAGTACGCATGCCTGTCACGCTGGATGATTTGTTGCTGTTGAAGCGCCGCTGGGGTGTTTCTGTCGGTGCGATCGTAATGCGACTTCGTGCATTGAAGATTTTGGACGAAGAGGGTGCTCAGTCACTGTTCAAGCGGCGCTCCGCGCGCTGGGGTGCCAAATCCGAGCCAGGCGATGGTGATAGGTCACCAGAGCGGCCGCGTCTGCTGCACCGTACCATCGATTTGTTGGTCGATGAGAACGTCATGCCGATGGATGCAATTCCCAGGCATATCGGGTTGGCTGCACATGACATCGAGTCACTGGCCGGGCTACCGGAAGGTTATTTCCAAGGCAAGGGCAAGGTAGTTCAGCTTGCACGCATGCGCAGTGCGCCAGTGAGTTCCGGGGATCGACCGGCGATGGATAGTAGTACGGTGCTGCCGTTCCGGTCCCCTCCCAAAGCTTGATTCACCACAGGAGATCGACATGTCGAAAAACACAAAGCAAACGTCTTCTCGCATCGCTACGCTGGCGGCGGAGACCTTGCAAAATGAGCGCGCCTCCCAGACAGCCAAGAGCCTCGCAGCGTCGGCGCTTGCGCAGCGCAACGGTAGCAAACAGACCGGGGCGGAGATGGAAGACCTGGCTGCAAAAGTGCTTGCCAGTAAGCACTATGCAGACGAAACGAAGGAACTGGCTGCGTCAGTTCTGAGTCAGTCGAACAAGGCTCGCTGATTTTCGTGCGGCGCAGCCGAGTATGTTGAGCGTTTGCCTGTACGCTTCCCTAATGGGCAATCGCTTCGTCGGGGCCATGCCGTGATGATTGAACGGCCGCGACTACTGCTCGATCGCCACTCAGAACAGCCTCGACCAAAGTGACGAGCGCTGCGGTTGTGTCGGCGTACGCGCCTATATAACCCGATTGAATGAGATCGAGAAACGCGCCCTGACGGATGTAGCGGCCACCGAGTGTGTTGTAGCTGATCCGAAATGCCCCGTGCGGTCCTTTGCAGGATGGGTCCTGCAACAGGCGTTCATAGTGATCAATTGGCGTGATGATGCTGCCGTTGGCCAAACTGCCATTGCGCCGCACGAACTTCAGGTAAAACACGGCGGGATTCAAACGGTATTCGAGTGGTCCCGCCGCGTGTGTGGCGGCGAAGGCGTGCATGCGCCGCACCTCATCGGCCATCTTCGAGTCGGGACGGTAGAGCCAGTCGGTGGGTTCGCCCAAGCGTCCATTCGGCTCCAGCATCTTGTACTGCACCATCACGATGTTTTTCTTCGTGAGGTTGAGGTAGATGAGATCCACGCCGAAGACATGCTCCAGGTCACGTCGGTTGGCGGTGAATACTTCAAGTTTGTCGGCACCTTTCTCAAACAAGGCGCGCCCGGTGATATGGCTCACCGAGAGCGTATAGCCAGGGACAGCGCGTGCATCATGTTCGATCACTGAGTCTTCCATCAGAGGTACGCGCGCCAGCGCCGTGGATTGCGATTCGACCAAATCAATACGACTGGCACGGTCGCTGGCTGCCAAGCCGAACGCTTTGAGTGCGGTCTGCACAGCATCCTCTTGCACGGCAGCGAAATTAGCGTAGCGCTTGGGTGCTGTGAGGGATTCGGCCACCGCGCGAATCGGCCCTTGGTTCGCCGAAATTGCCACGAGCGCATCAATTAGAGCGCCGCTCAGCTTTGGCGATAGCACGAGTACATCCGCTGAAGACCGCAATTTCTTTTGCAGTTGTGTCGCATGGGTTGTGCCATTGAGCAGCGCTGACACGGCTTGCTCCGTATCGGGCGCCATGCTGACCGCACGCTTGATCTTGATGCGCGTCTCCAGCGTGGTGACCGGACTGCGTGAACTGACAAGACCGATGTAGGCAAAGTGTTCGATCTTTTCAGGGGTGGCCCATTCGGAGAGTTTCCCAAAAATCAGGCAGATCGTGGGCGTCTTGATGTCGGCACACAGTTCATGTGCGCGCGCCAGCGTGAACTCGTTCAGTCCACGCCGCGAGGCATGGAGCTGACCGCTGTCGTTCTCGTCCAGGCGAAGAATCACGCAAGGCTTTGTCTGCACGTGCTGCCGTAGCGCGTCGAGCCATGTTCGGTCTTGAGAGCTAGGCATCGGTTAACCAATCTCCGCAATAGAAGTACCGCCGCTGTCATGGCTGCGCTGCAGGTCGGAAACTACCTTCATCAATCGATTGATCGGTTCGGCCAGGCGTTTGGGTAATACGCGGTGCTGCGTATGAATTTTCTGGTCGGCAATCCAGCGATGCGCGACCCAGACATCGTCCTCGGGATGGTCGTTGTCCACGCCATTGCGGTATTTGTAACCCACAAGCGCATCGGCGTGCGACAACAGTAGCCGTGCCATCGTCATGTGAAAGCGATGGGCCTGCAGGTCTGCGGGGCTCTTAGGGCGCGGGACGGTCAGACGCAGGCATTGATGGTTGTTGAACTGTTCCCAATCGGGGCCGACCACCTGGCCCGCATGCTCCAGCATCTTGCGCGACTGTTCGCTCTTGCCGTTGACGATGGCGACGGCTACCGAGCCGCTTGGGTAGTCCAGTGTCTTCGCTAGTAGCTTCATCCAGTTCATCAGCTTGCGCAAGGTGGCATCGTCTGCAAACATCAGGTACTGGTGCCGTTGTTCCCTGTCTAGAAACGTCGGCAACTGGGCGTAAAGCGGATATAGAAGATCGTGGAGGTAGATGTAAGTTTGTCGGCGGCCCTGCTCGTGGCTGCGCGTTGTAGCGGTCAATGCCTGTTCGGCCCACTGCGCATTGATGTCGTCCACCGTCATCTCGGTAATGTCGATGGAAATGAGTGCAAAGCCCAGTGATTTGCCGATCAGGGCTTTTCGCCCGTCGAAGGCGTGTCCTAGTTCGATTTCAACACCACCGAGCACCATGGGCTCGGTCTGGATCGGCGGCCCGAGTACCGCGATGTCGAGACGAAACCGACTACCGAAGGGTGTATTCAGTGTGTGTTCGGTAACGACCTGATCGGCGCCGAGCAGCAGATTGCCCTCTAAGGGATAGTCCGATGCCTCGGCGTCCTTGAACGCCCACGGCATCGCAAGACCAGCCGCAAGCCGGCGCGCCAACTCGGCGGCGATCAACTCCTTCGCGCGCCGGTGTTCGGGACTCTCATGTACGGCGTGCTGCCGGCTGGTTTCTTCTTCTTCGAACTGCGTCTTGATGTCGTAGGTCTTCTCTGCGGGTAGTTGGCGGAAGTGGGAGCGCCTACGTAGCTTGTCGTTTTCGAAGGAGGGGCTTACCCAGGTCACCATCTGATGGATGGCACCAGGCGCGACCAAGGGCCATAGTTTACGGGCGTGCTCGCGGCTACGGACCTCGCGCGCGGTGATGCGTGTTTGAAAGAGACCTTTTCGGGAAAAGACGACGACCGCTTCATCCATAGTCGAACTGCCTTCTCGCTCGCATCTCGCTATCTGCTGCCCAATAGAAGGGCTGCGAGCAGGCCCAAGCCTATGGCGACGGCCGCAGGGTTGTCGGGCTTCTCGGCGATGACGGCAACTCCTTGCAAGCTCAATTGTGTTTCGTATTGATCTGCCAAGCTCAGAACTTGCGCAGGTTGAAGGTGTAGTTGTGTGCTGATGTTACGCAACTGCGACAGATTGAGTACTGATTCGCCGGACTCCAGCCTCGAATAGGCCGATTGTGATAGGCCAAGCGCCTCCGCGATGGCGCCTTGCTTGATGCCACGAATCTCGCGCTGCTGCGCGAGTATCTTACCCACCAGGGAGGGGTAGGTAACAACCGGCCGTGGATGGGGGATTGACTCCTTGCGCATGTATGCGTTTAATGCAAATATGTTTAACGAGAGGATATCATGATCCACACCAATAATCAGCAAGACATCTGGGGACTTCCTGCCGGTACGGTCATTCGTGTACGCCATGGTTGGTACGACCATGTGGGGTTACTCAGTGATCACCATATCGAGGGCGAGAGAGGTGTTCTAGCATTTTCGGCCCAAGAGCAGGGCTTTGTGGAACAGGCGTTCCACGCATTTGCGCAAGGACGCCAAGTGAGGATCGATGGCTATCCAGGGTCGCTTCCGCCGGCCATCGTCATGCACCGTGCCCGGTTGAAGCGAGGGCAGAAATATTCGTGGGCCGGTTTCAACTGTGAGCACTTCGCTCATTATGCGCACGGGTTGCCGATCGAAAGTCCTCAGTTGCGACAATGGGCGTTCTTGGGGAGCGTGTTTAGTCTTCTGGTTTTCGCAGCACGCGCCTGATGCGCAAAGGCCATGAGCGGGAGACCGACGGCAAGAACGACTTGATTTTGTGAAACCCGAGAGCGGTACTCGCATGGCAAATTCGCTGGTCAGCGAATATTGCTTTCTTGTCGAATATTCGGTATTGTTGCATTATTCGCTGTACAGGGAATAATGGCTGGCCATGATCGAATCGCACGCTGCCGAACAAGCCATGATCGAGCAGTTCCTGGAATCACTCCGGGAGCTGCCGGACGCGCATGCCGAGTTGGATTCACTGGAACCCGCTGTGCAGGCCGCCGACCGACTCGACGCCAAGATCGATCTGCACGTCGCCGGCAAGTCGATCGTCTTGCTGGTCGAAGTAAAGAAGACGGTTTACCCCCGAGATGTGCGCCAGGTGTTGTGGCAATTCAAGTCGCTGCACCACGGCCAATATGCCGACGCACAGTACCTGCTCATTGCCGAATCCCTTTCGCCTGGGGCGAAGGAACTGCTCAGGGCCGAGCGTATCGGCTATTACGACAGCGGCGGAAGCCTATTCTTACCGGCCTCCGGCGCCTTCGTCTTCATCGACAAGCCACCTCCGAAGACCTTGGAAAAATCGGTGCGGTCGTTGTTTTCAGGGCGGCGCGCCCAAGTGCTGCATGCGCTTTTGATCAATCACGAGGAATGGTTCGGTGTCACCGAGGTGGCCGAGAAGGCACAGGTGGCGCCGTCAACCGCTTCCGATGTGCTGGGTGAGCTGGAGCGGTTCGACTGGCTGGTATCGCGTGGGCAGGGGCCGAGCAAGGAACGCCATCTTCGTGAACCCGGTGCATTGCTCGACGCCTGGGCCAAGCAGCTTGCCACGCAGCGCGTACCGGCACTACGTCGCTACTACGTGCCAGGCCTAAAGTTCGATGCCCTGATCGAGCGGCTCGGCCAGGTCTTCGATGCGTATCAGGTCAGTTACGCTGTGAGCCACGAAGCCGCCGCACAGCGCTATGCCCCCTTTCTATCCGGTATCTCACAGGTGCGGACCCGGTTATTACCCGGCGCTGGGGCCGACACGGCGATGGCCGAACTGGATGCACGCGTCGTCAATGAAGGGGCGAACCTCGCGGTCATCGAGACGAAATCGGCGGGAGAACTGTTGTTCCGCCAGCAAGTCGGCGGTGTTTGGCTGGCGAGTCCCATTCAGGTTTATCTCGATTTGTTGCGCGGCGAGGGCCGGACCAAAGAGATGGCGGAGCACCTGCGTCGAGAAAGGCTAGGTTTCTAATGGCCAAACCCGCGACGCTCGATGGCTACAGCGATCAGTACACGCTCGACTGCGAACGCGTTCTCGTGACGCTGCTGCGCGGGCTCGGGCCTTGGAAGGACTCCGTCTACCTAGTCGGCGGTCTCACTCCGAGGTACTTGGTCGCGGCCAGGCCGCCGGTGGTGCCAGCACATGCGGGCACGCTCGATGTCGACATCGTGATTGACCTGCAAATCCTGGCCGATACCGAGGCGTATCACACGCTTGAGGATAACCTCAAGAAGATGGGCTTCGAGCGGGCCGAAAACAGCGCCAGGACAAAGCTCTCCTGGCGTTGGCAGACCCGCACGGAACACGGTGCGCTGATGGTGCTGGAACTGCTGGCGGATGCGCCGGACATCGCCGGCGGCAGGGTACAGCCGTTGCCGACCGAAGGCACGATCTCGGCACTGAACATTCCTCATTCGTCCATCGTCTTCGACCTTCACCAAGTTACCGAGATCCAAGCCGAACTGCTCGGTGGCAACGGCATCGCCACGGAGCAGATCAAGCATGCCAACCTGGTCAGCTTCACCTGCCTGAAGTCGTTCGCGTTCGACCAGCGCTTCGAGCGCAAGGACGCGCACGACCTGATCTATTGCATTGAACATGCACCCGAGGGGGCGAAAGCCGTCGCCGAGGCCTTCCGCAAGGAGCTGGCAGGTAAGCACGGCGACGTGGTCAAGGCTTCTCTGTCAATCCTGCGCGACCGTTTTGCGCAGGACGACAAGACCGAAGGCTACCGCAAGGATGGTCCTGTGTCGGTCGCGAAGTTTGAGCTTGGCGAAGGCGACGAACCCGAACTGCGCGAGGCGAGGGCGTTGCGGCAGCGCGAGGCAAGCGACGTGATCGAGCAACTTCTCGGACGGATCGGATAGGGACTGTGTGATGATCAAAGAGATATTCGTCGGCATTAACAAGCATCGCCGAGCTCCTGAAACCGGCTCGCCCGTAGCTCGTGTCCGCGATCTCTTTTCTCGCTGACCGGGAGAAAAAGCGTGGTGCAGTTCAACGATTGGTGCGTTTCAGTCGACGAGGCGGTCGGGAACCACTTCCGCAGAGTGATGACCGGACAGGCGGCAAGCCTCTCAACGGGGGTCCAGGCGACCGCGGCCATTGTGCCAGGGCACTATGCGTCAGAAGAGCAGGTGGCGCGCGCTCTCGCGCGTCTCGGCAAGCCGGCTGCGGCAGCGTTGATCCAGGGCATGCTCCCAACAACGAAGGCGATCCGTTCCGGCGACCTTGGCGAAATCTACGCCACGGAATGGATCGATGCGCATAGCGGCGGCTATCGCGCCCCGATCAAGCGCCTGCGCTGGAAAGACCATCGCAATATGGCGATGCGCGGCGACGACGTGATAGGCATCCTTCTGGATGCCCAAACCCAACGCCTTCATTTCTTGAAGACGGAAGCCAAGAGCCGCGTCACGCTCACCGCCCAAGTCCTCACGGAGGCGCGGGCCGGCCTGGACAAGGATGGCGGACTGCCATCCGCGCACGCGCTATCCTTCATTTCGGCCCGACTTCTCGAACTAAATAATCTACCGCTCGCCGACGCGATCGATGATGCGCTGCTGAAGCACGGCATCCCGCTGCAAAATGTCCGGCATCTGCTTTTCACCTTTTCCGGCAACGCGCCGGACGCCATGCTAACCGCTTCTCTTCAGGCCTACCCTGGACCAATCAATCAGTGGGGGGTCGGCCTGCGCGTCGAGGGGCACGCCGCCTTTATCGGCGCAGTCTATGATCGAGTAATCGCCGATGCCAACAACGCCTGAGGCAATCGCAGTAGGCATCGCCGAAGCGGCAACGGCTGGTTTTCGCGGCCGCCTCCTAGCGCGCGGTCAGGCGCGAGCGATCATCTGGCGTGACGGGGTTCTCCCGCCAGATGCCCCGGCCTTTGCGCCGCAGCTCAGCTTTGACCTGCATTCTTATGGGTACGCCCTTTTCGGGTTGGGCCTTCGCCTGCGTGAACTCGGTGGGGAGGCCGCGCTGGCGCGAACTGCCTTTGAGCAGGCCGCCGCCGCCCTTGAGGCGGTGATCGCAAAAGGCAATCGCGAGGAGGTGGATCGCGACTTCCACTTCATCATGGCAGCGGCGAGCTATCATCTCGCGCATCTCTCGGCTCGCGCTTTCTCGCTGCTGACGCTCGTCGAAGCCGATGAGAATTTCGCGCCAACCGAACGGGTTCTTGCGTTATTGATGCGGCGGAACTTTCGCGAACTTCGCGCCAGCGTGCTTGACTTCCGCGCCTCCGGCAAAGGCAGCGACGCGCGAATCGCGGCGGGAATTCAAGCCAGCCTCAATCAAATCGAGGCGGCGGCTGAATTGACGGATGGCAACGATTTTCTCTTCGAAGGCTTGGATACAGCGCTAGTCGACACCTTTATGTCGGCGATGGCTCTATTCCTGATCGCGCTCGAACGTGGCGAGCAACCGCTGCTTGACCAAGCGCTGGAGCGACTCCGTACGGGGCTTTCCATCTGTAGCGAGATGAACATGCTTCCGCAATGGTGGGTGTATCGCATCGCCATCCACCTTCTTTCTGACCTCTGGTCGAGCACTTTCCATGAAAGGGTGCCGCTCCAACCAGTGGGTGGCGAGGCGGCCGACTGGCCTCGACTTCGCGAGCTTTTCATCGCCCTGTTGCAGCAGCGCTCTAAAGCCGAGGTGGATCTGTGGCCTTCTCAGATCGAGGCGGCTATCCGCGCGGTTGACCGGTCGGATGATCTGGTTGTCTCGCTGCCCACCAGTGCCGGCAAAACACGTATCGCCGAACTATGCATCTTGCGCTGTCTGGCCAGCGGAAAGCGAGTGGTCTTTGTCACGCCGCTGCGCGCGCTGTCCGCCCAGACCGAAACGACGCTGCAGCGGACCTTCGGCCCGCTTGGGAAGACGGTCTCCGCACTCTACGGCAGCATCGGGGTTAGCGGCTTCGATGAGGACGCGATCCGCGAGCGCGATATCGTTGTCGCGACGCCGGAGAAGCTCGACTTTGCGCTTCGCAATGATCCATCCCTTCTCGATGACGTCGGCCTGCTCGTCTTCGACGAGGGTCACATGATCGGCCTCAACGAGCGCGAGGTCCGCTACGAGGTGCAAATCCAGAGGCTTCTTCGTCGTGCGGATGCGCATGAACGGCGAATCGTGTGCCTATCGGCGATTCTCCCCGACGGCGACCAGCTCGATGACTTCGCTGGATGGCTGCGCCGCGACCATCCGGGCGGCCTGATAAAGCACGACTGGCGTCCGACGCGGCTGCGGTTCGGCGAGGTAGTTTGGGCATCGCCTACTGCGCGCCTGAATCTGCGCGTTGGCGAAGAACGGCCCTGGGTCCAGCGGTTCCTCACCGGATCGGCGCCGCCGACCTGGGTGCCGCCCAAGCGTCGTCGAACTAAGCTATTCCCGTGCGATCAGCGCGAGCTCTGCCTGGCAACGGCTTGGCGGCTTGTCGAGGATGGGCAAACAGTCCTTATCTTCTGCCCGGAACGGCGCAGCGTCGAGCCGTTTGCTGGAGTGATCGTCGATCTTCATGGGCGCGGCGCGTTGCGCTCGTTGCTGGAGGCAGATACTGCTGTGCTCAACACCGCGATTGCGCTTGGCGAGGAATGGCTCGGGCCGGATAGCGCCATCCTCAAATGCCTGCGCCTCGGTGTGGCGCTGCACCATGGCGCCTTGCCAACAGCCTACCGCAAGGAGGTCGAGAGCCTGCTGCGCGACAACGTTCTCAAGGTCACCATTTCGTCACCGACTCTAGCGCAAGGTCTCAACCTGTCGGCTACGGCCGTGGTTATGCATTCCCTCCATCGCGCCGGCGAACGGATTGAGATATCCGAGTTCAAGAACGTGATTGGACGGGCCGGACGGGCCTATGTCGATGTGGAAGGCATCGTACTCTTCCCGATGTTCGACGAAATTGCAAAGAAGCGGAGAAACTGGGAATCGCTCATAAACGATCTCGGTGCGCGCAACATGGAGAGCGGGCTGGTGCAGCTAGTCGCGGCGCTGCTGTCCCGGATGAACGCTCACATCGGTGGAGACCTGAACCAGCTCATCGAGTATGTCGCGAACAACGCTACAGAGTGGACCTTCCCTGAGGTCGCGAACGAGAAGCCCGAGGACCGTGAGCGCGCCCTTGCGAATTGGGAACGGCACGTCGCAACGCTCGACACGGCTGTCCTCAGCCTCATCGGCGAAAATGATATTCCGGACGATGGGATCGAGGCCGCGCTGGACGATATCCTGCAATCATCTCTCTGGCACCGCCGACTTCTGAGGCAGAACGAGCAGGTACAGCAGGTTCTTAAGGCGGGCCTTGCTTCGCGCAGTCGGCTTATCTGGAATCAATCGACCGCCGCGAGCCGCCGAGGCTATTTCCTGGCTGGCGTCGGGTTGGAAACCGGACAGGCGCTGGACGCCATCGCAGCGGACGCCAACCTTCTTCTGATTCAGGCCAATGGAGCCATCCTGAATGACGATGCCGAGGAGGCGATCGCCACGATTACGGCTATCGCCGAACGCGTCTTCGCCTTCTATCCCTTCACGCCTGATCCCATGCCGGCCAATTGGCGCGACATCGTCCGCGCTTGGCTTCTCGGCCAGCCTCTCTTCGGCATCGCTGCCGGTCTAGAGTCGGAGACACTGCAGTTCATTGAAGGTGGACTCGTCTATCGTCTGCCGTGGGCAATGGAGGCTCTTCGCGTTCGTGCGGCCGCCAACGGCGACACCATCGATGATTTTCCACTCGATGTCTATGAGCTCGGTTTGGCAGTGCCTGCCGTGGAAACCGGAACGTTAAACCGCTCCGCGTCCATCCTCATTCAGGCGGGGTATAGTTCAAGGCTCGGCGCTATCAAGGCCGTCATCGACACCGGTGCAACCTTCCGGACGGGCCAGGAGCTTCGGCAGTGGCTCAGTTCTGAAGCCGTCGCCGCATGGAGCGCACAGCCCGATTGGCCGACCCCAGAGACAAAGGCGATGTGGACGGAGTTCGCGCAAAGCTTCAACCCGCGCGACAGCCGAACCTGGGCGGATCGTCGGTACAGGGCAGCCGTGACATGGTTTGGCGTCCCGCCGCCGCCCGACACGCCCGTCCATATCCATCACTGGGCCGGTCAGCCCAGCGTGCTCTCGGCTGATGGTACGCCGCTGGGCACAGTGCAGGCCGCGCTTAATCCCGGAAGGGCGGGTCTAGTGCGCGCTCAAGTTTCTCAAGATGTGAGCAAGATCGAACTCGCATATCTTGGGCCTGACGACCTGTCTGGCGCCTAACATGCGCGAAGAACAACTTGCGGACGTACCTGGTGAAAGCTAGTGGTCGTGAGGTGAAGACGGTGAACTGCCATACGGGCAGTGGTGGTCGGTCGCCAAACGGAAGGTTCCTGAAGTTCTAGGAACTGCGCAAGCGAGTGACGGGTTCCCGATCCGATCATGTCATGTCTTACTTGGGGACGTGGCAGCTCCGTCGCCCACCGTTGCAAACCTAGCCGTGCCTATTGCAGGCAGAGGCGGCGGATACGGCAGCCGCCTTGATTCTCGTTGCGGGTAACTGCTTCATATGCAAGAATACACAGGTTTTCTAGTTGTCGACAACGGAAATGCCTACAATCATAGCCATTCAGTACACTCAGGATCAGATGCGCGCCCTTACTGGCGTGTCTGTAGAGACGGTGCGGCATTGGCGGAAGACTGTTCCGTACTTGGCAACCAAGACAGGGAAAGCGGCACGCTTCAGTTTTGCCGACTTGCTGGGTTTGGCCGTCACAAACGAACTGGTGAGGTCGCTAGGTGTCCATATTGGCACGGTGAGTTCCGGCGTGGATGCGCTGTTCAGGCTGCTGGCTGACGCCAGTGCCCAAGTACTGGATGGTGGCGTTGTGCTCGTTACAGCGACTGGGGCCAGTTTTCATGAATTGGGGACTTGGAGCGTTGGTGCCGGGGCTCAACCGGCCTTTGCTATCCCGCTCACCCCGCTGATCGCGCGACTTCAGCAGCATATGCTGCCTGTCATGCTGGTACCAAGCCAAGTAGCATTACCTTTTCCGCCTGAAGCCATCAGGAGCAGGGCGTGAACAGTGCAACGCTCGAACAGGTACTCGCGGCAACTGGCTACTTACCGGACGGTCAGCCCGCAGCCGGACTTCGGCTTGGCGCCGAGGCGCAGTCGTCACGGCGTGGCCGCGTCTTCACTCCCGACGCGCTCTGGCGTAGCGCATCGTCGCTGACCATCTATTTCAAGTTCGAGCAGAGTGTGCCTTCCGAGGATTTAGTCAGCCAGTGGCGGCGAGAAGTGTGGAATGAAGGGTTCGCGCCGTTGCTGTGGGTTATTTCTCCGCAACGCATCGACCTGTACAACGGTTTTGGCGCGCCTGTGAAGGATGGCGATGCGCAGAGGCACTTGATCCGTCGCTTCGAAAACATTGAGAAGTCTCTTCAGCAGTTGGACGAGCTGGCCGGCCGATTGGCGATCGAGACGGGTCAATTCTGGACACAGGTGCCAACCGTCGATCGCAAGACCAGTGTTGATCAGAGGCTTCTGTCCGACCTTGCTTCTCTTGAGCACGATCTCGTCGATGGAAAATTGGCACGAAGTGCGGCTCAGGCCTTGATCGGGCGGGTGATCTTTACCCAGTACCTGATCGATCGGCAAATTGTCAGTGCCACACGTCTGAAAAGGGCGTGTGGGTATACGGTCTTACCGGCGATCCTGCGGGACAGGTCTGCGACAGCACAGCTGTTTGCCTGGTTGGCTCAGACCTTCAATGGCGACATGTTCCCCCCTTCGTCGGTGGAGACGACGCCGGCCACCCATCATTTGAAGCGCGTCGCTGAGTTCCTGGAAGCGGTTGATCCTCAAAGCGGCCAGCTCAATTTCTTTCCTTATCAGTTCGATGTGATTCCCGTTGAACTGATTAGCTCGATCTACGAACAGTTCGCGCATGCCGAACCAGGCATAGGCGGGCAACGCACCGAGGCGTTACGAAACGGCGTGCACTACACGCGACTGTCCGTCGTTTCCTTGGTCCTCGATGAGGTAATGGATGGACTGTCGGGACAGGAGTCTGTACTAGATTTGACTTGCGGATCTGGCGTTTTCCTGGTCGAGGCGTTGCGGCGCTTGGTCTATCTACGTACCGAGGGACAGCCACCTACTCGGGAAGTAATCCGCTCAACGTTGTATGAACAAGTGTATGGGGTAGACATCAGCGAAGCTGCCATTCGCGTGGCAGCATTCAGTTTGTACTTGGCTGCGCTTGAACTGGACCCCGATCCCCAGCCGCCGCAGTCTCTGAAGTTCCGGCCTCTGATTGGCAAGACGTTGCTTATTGGCGACGCTCGGAGCGTAGAACGTCATGCTGATGGAAAGGCCGTATTAACGACGCCCACCGGCTTAAAGCAATTCGATTTGATCGTAGGCAATCCGCCTTGGAGCTTCAAAGGTCAGGCAGGAACTGAAGTACGGCGCAAGACTAGAACTGCGGGCGTCCCTGCGCAGCCGCGGGGGGAAGGTTTGGACTTCGTGTTGCGGGCGACAGAGTTCGCGCATGACCAGACTCGCTTCGGCGTCATTCTCAGCGCAACACCGTTTTTTAGCCGCAGCGGTACAGGCATGGCGGCGGCTCTGCACCTCATGCGCGCGTTGGCCCCCGTCACACTGGTTAACCTGTCCAATTTGTGCAGTTGGCTCTTCGCAACCGCAACGATGCCAGCTGTGGTGCTCTTTGCGCGTCACCGCCCGAAGCAGAGAGCAGATCAGGTGACGGTCGTTCAGATTCCCTGGACGCCCAGCGGTGCCAGAACCCATTCGTTCGAGGTGGCCCCAAGCGATGTCATCGAGTTGAGCCTGGAGGAGATCGAGAGGCAGCCGCTCAAGTTGAAGGCTGCTGCCGTAGGCCGCCGCCGTGATCTCTTGCTACTGGCGGAATTGACATCGACACACCAAAGTCTGAGTGACCAGTTCGCGTTGCTTGATACTAAGTTCAGTGATGGATTGACTCAAGGCAAGCCAGCGAAGCAGACGCGTGACGCGAGCGAAATGAAGGGCCTGGAATTCCTGCAGACCAACGACATGCAGCACTTCCATATTCCCAACAATTTGCCGATATACGACCAATCGTCGGCTCAGTGGCCACGCTCACGTGACACGTACCGAGCCCCCTTGTTGATCGTCAAAGAGATGGTGGTAGGGCACCCGCGAGCTTTGGTTGCGGTCGCCAATCGTGATGTTGTGTTTACGGATTCTTTCTTCGCTGCGTCATTACCTTCGAGCCACAAGCAATCGGCGCATCTGCTCGCTGCAATCTTGAGTTCCGCGCTCGCATCGTGGTTCTTCGGCTTGACGGCCTCCGAATTCGGTATCTATAAGCGAAAGTTGTTGATGCGCGATGTCGGGTTTCTGCCGGTTCCTGATTTGCGTGCCTCCGCAAAGTCTCCGGCTGGACGGCGCTTGCTGGACTTGGAGAAGGTGCTGCGAAAGCAGGAGATTGGCGCACAAGAGTGGAACGCCGTGGATGAGGCAGTCTTCGATCTCTACGAGCTTAGTGACGCTGACCGCGTTGTCGTTCTAGATGGGCTTCTGCGCGCTGGATGGCAGTGGGAGGATGGTCGTGAGGCCTCCGTAGTCCCGTCGGATAGTAGATCCGAAATGGTGGCGTATGCCCAGACTTTCCTGTCTGTAATGAATGGTTGGTTCTCGGCCCGCAATAAGCGGCACATGCGCGCCGAAGTGATGGATCTACCGAGGGGGGCGGCCCTGCGCGTCGTGCGCTTTGTCGTGGAAGACGGGCCAGGCGAGGCGACTATAAGTTTAGTGAACCCTCAAGGCGAATTACACGACATGCTTACGCGAATTGGTCAGCGCTTGAAAGTAAAGATTGCGACCGCCCTCAGCGCCGAGCGAGAGCTACGCGTTCACGGACGCAATGAGCTGGTGATTATCAAACCGGCAGCTCGACGTCACTGGATGCGCGTTGCAGCTCTGGAGGATGCCGATACGGTCGTCGCGGAGAGCTTCTTAGGGGGCGACGTTTGAGGATTCCGTATGAGACTCCTCCTGCACTCGGCAGAGAGTTCATCGAGTTGGCGCCCGAGGTTGTTGCCGCAATTCTGCTAACGGTCAATGCGGGTTGGCAGCAAGCGGATACAGCCGTAGATGTGAATACCGACGCTGGCGAGGTGCTCATGACAGAACGCCTGCGCGACGGGATGCGCAATGCGCTGAAGAACTCTTCATGGAAGCTTATTGTGCTGCCCGGCACCGAATCTCGATCAAAAAGCACTGTGGTGTTGCCGGACGGGCGTACCGACATTCCGTTAATGATGATCGAAGTTTTCTTGCGTACCCAGGAGCATGATCCTCATGCGATTATTGAATGCAAGCGGATCGCGGGCTCAGACAGGCATCTATGCCGTGAGTACGTCGTCGAAGGTATCGACAGGTTCGCCAGCGGAAAATATGGTGAAAACCATGCTGTTGGATTCATGGTCGGCTACGTCCTCTCTGGTACGGCGAGAGAGGCAGCTGCAGGCATCAATGCATATCTGACACGAGTCTCTCGAACAGGGGACCACCTTGAGTCGACTGTGATAGTTGACACCAACACCTGGTTCAGCCGACATACGCGTGTAAAGCCGTCTGATCCGATTGGCTTGCACCATACGTTGCTCGGAGTGGCTAACGTGGCGGGAGGCTAAGCCGGACTTGGTTGGACATGACCATCCCCCATGCCAGCAAGGGTTTATTTTTTGACGGTATAAGTGACGGTAAAGTGTGATGATAAGAGCAACGAAAGCTAGTGCCCATGAGGGTTTTAAGGCCTCTGAAACAATTGAGTGGGAGTGAATTTACGTCCTTCGAGGACTATCGCCAGCTATCGAAAAACCGTCGTAACGTATTGATTTATAAATAAATACGTCACGGTAGCTATCGGTGGCTATCGCCGGTCAGCGGAAAAAGTTGACGGTAGAGCTGACGGTAAAAATCGAGGCCGGATTAAGACACTCCCGTTCACTATTCAGACTTTTACCGTCTTTGACGGTAAAAGCCAGACTGCTGACAAAGCCCCCACAAGCTGGGGGCTTTGTGTTTGAATCGTGGTCATGCTCAAACCGCCTGCCCCGCACCAGCACCGGCTGGAAATGGTCACCCTCGAAGAGCTGGTTCCGCCGGAT
>Ga0209934_1000564_pt1 | contig 42133 bp, 33 predicted proteins | sample ThiBiot_750_plan_2_FD_183950 | JGI IMG/M metagenome (GOLD analysis project Ga0209934, IMG submission 183950) | Wastewater bioreactor microbial communities from Cape Town, South Africa - Thiocy_expt_750_plan (SPAdes) | ecosystem: Engineered > Bioreactor > Thiocyanate-remediating >...
CACATGAAATCAAACATGAACTTCAGAACTTATAAAACAAAAAACAGTAGCAACCTATCGGCTACTACTGTTTAAATTATTTATTTTTAATCACTGAAAACCTGTATCGATTTTTCAGGACTAGTCAAACTTTCCACAGTATAGATTCTATACGATTCGCCTTGCGCCAAATCTGGACAAATCTGGGGCAGATGTTTCCAATTTAACATAAGAGAAAGGAGCGGATTTAGTGAAGGAATTGCCATCGTTATAGGGAACTCTTTCTCGAGATGACTTGATATCACCGCAACAAATCTTTACTTTTGACCTAAAGCAAAGTAAAAATTTCAACATGTCATCTATTCTTATAAAATCTGCACAACTAGTCAATGAAGGTAAAGTTGAGGTTGCTGACGTATATATCAGCAATGGTCGAATCGAAATGATTGCTCAGGAAATTAATCATCCTGCTGATCAGGAGATAAATGCTGAGGGGCTACACTTGCTACCGGGACTTATCGATGACCAGGTTCATTTTAGAGAACCCGGGTTAACTTATAAAGCGGATATATGGCATGAGAGCCGCGCCGCAGTTGCTGGTGGGACAACCTCCTTCATGGAAATGCCTAATACTGTCCCGAATACGTTGACTCAGCAGTTGCTTCAAGATAAATATGATATTGCAGCAAAAAATGCATTGGCCAATTACTCATTCTTTATGGGGGCGGCTAATGATAATCTTGAGGAGGTGCTTAAAACTAATCCAAGAGATGTCTGTGGTATCAAAGTTTTTATGGGGTCATCTACAGGGAATATGTTGGTGGATAATGAAAAAGCGTTGGAAGGGATCTTTGCGAATGCTCCGACCTTGGTGGCTACGCATTGTGAAGACGAGGCGACGATAAAGGCAAATCTGGCCCTATTTAAGGAAAAATATGGTGAGGATGGATTGAAAATTGAGATGCATCCATTGATTCGTTCTGAGGAAGCCTGCTATTTATCCTCGTCGAAAGCTGTCGAATTGGCAAAAAAGCATAATACACGCTTGCATATCCTTCATATATCAACAGCCAAAGAAATTGCATTATTTAGTCATGATATTCCATTAAAGGATAAAAAAATAACGGCTGAAGCTTGTATCCATCACCTTTGGTTTTCTGATCAGGATTATGCTTCAAAAGGTAATTTTATCAAATGGAATCCAGCTGTAAAAACAGCCAATGATCGCGACCAAATTCTAAAAGCTTTATTAGATGGGCATATCGATGTGATAGCGACAGATCATGCTCCGCATACAATGGAGGAAAAATCGCAGCCCTATGCTTCAGCGCCAAGCGGAGGACCTCTTGTACAGCATGCATTGCAAGCCTTGTTGGATATGGTCAAAGCGGGAAAAATGACCCTGGAACAATTGGTGCAAAAATCTGCACACAATACGGCTACATTGTTCCAAATCGAAGATAGAGGTTACATTCGTGAGGGATATTGGGCCGATCTTGTGTTGGTCGATCTGAATAAACCTTATACGGTTTCGAAAGCAAATATCCTGTCAAAATGTGGCTGGTCACCATTTGAGGGACACACATTTAGCTCAACGATTGAACATACTTTCGTATCAGGTAAACTTGCTTTCTCCAATGGGCAACTTATTGAGAAAGGTGCTGGTGAACGTCTGTTGTTCAACCGATAGTATTTAACAATGGAAAAAAGAGCCTTTCTAAAATCGGTTGCTTTAAGCATGTTGTCTATTCCTGTACTGGGAATGGGATTGCCAACCGGAGACAAAAATGAATTGTACGGCCAAGCGGCTTTGCTTGCAACGAGGTTAAAATTGGGGGATACCATAGGTTTAATTACACCTGCAGGTGTATTGGATGAGGAAGAGTCCATTAGCATTGCGCGTGAAATATTCGAGACACAGGGTTTTAAAGTAAAAGAGGGTAAACATATCCGCAGCCGCTATGGTAATTTGGCCGGTACCGATCAGGAGCGTATTGCCGACATACACGATATGTTTGCAGATAAGACTGTCAAAGCGATTGTCTGTATCAGGGGCGGATCGGGTACTTCGCGCCTTTTGGATCGGCTAGATTATAAACTGATTTCCGATAACCCCAAAATTCTATTGGGTTATTCAGATATAACGGCGCTTATTTTGGCCTTGTATGCAAAGACAGGACTAGTTACATTTCACGGAGCAGTTGGTATCAGCACGTGGACTAAAAAACTTGCAGAGGCTTTCAAAGCCCAGTTTGTTGCCAATCAGCCAGCGATTTTTGAGAACCCCAAGTTGAAGGGCGATACCATTGTACAGACTAAAGACCGAATAGCAACAATTCATCCTGGCATAGCAGAAGGAATATTGCTGGGTGGGAATATGACCGTATTGACCGGATTATGTGGTTCGCCCTATCTACCGGACTTTAAAGATAAAATTCTTTTTATTGAAGAGGTAGACGAAGATATGGAACGGGTAGATCGGATGTTCTGTCAATTGAAAAATGCGGGTATATTAGGCGTAATTAAGGGCTTTATTTTTGGCAAGTGCACCAATTGCAAACCATCTGCTGGCTATGGATCCGTAACACTTGATCAACTGTTCAATGATTATATCAAACCTTTGAAAATTCCGGCTTATACAGGGGCAGTCATTGGGCATATTGCCGAACAGTTTATCTTACCCGTGGGTTCAAAAGTTCGTGTGGATGCTTCTCAAGGTACAATTGCCTTAATGGAGCCTGCATTAAGAGATTAATATGAAATTAGTAAAGAATGATTTAATCGAAGCCTTTTCTTTGTATGAAGAAAGGGCTTTGATGCATAGAAGATTTAAACATGGCGATATATTACCGTTATTGGAAAATATCAGGAGCGCTGGACACCTTGCTGTAACGGAAATTGGTCAATCAAGCGAAGGCCGTTCGATCTGTCGGTTACAATATGGTCAAGGGCCAACTAAAATACTTTTATGGTCACAAATGCATGGTGATGAACCTACAGCGACAATGGCATTATTTGATCTATTTAATTTCTTTGGCGGGAAAGATGATGGTTTTGATGCATACCGAAATGAGATAGCATCAAAATTGACGCTATATTTTATTCCGATGCTAAACCCAGATGGTACCGAACGGTTTCAACGTAGGACAGCAATGGATGTGGATATGAATAGGGACGCTCGGGCTACTGCAACCGTAGAGGGAGCCCTATTGAAGGAGCAAGCCATGTTGTTAAAACCTGATTTTGCCTTTAACCTGCACAACCAAAACAATTACTACAATATTCCTGGGACAAATACGCCAGTGGCAATTTCCTTGTTGGCCCCAGCTTATGATTATGCGCGGAATATCAATGCAACACGGGCGGATGCTATGCGTGTAATTGTGGGAATAAATAAGATCCTTCAAGAGGTTGTACCCGATGCGGTCGCAAAGTATGACGATGAACATACACCACGTGGCTTTGGCGATAACTTTCAAAAATGGGGAGTTCGTACTGTTTTAATTGAATCAGGAGCTTATGTAGGTGATAGCGAAAAAATGATGGTCAGAAAATGTAATTTCGTCGCATTGTTAAAAGCATTTGAGGAGATTGCTGACCAATCGTTTGAACAGTATTCGATTACCGATTACGATACGATTCCCTTCAATGATGAAAAGCTCCATGATGTGTTACTGAGAAATTTGACCATTGAGCAGGATGGAGCCCAAATTGTTGTTGATATTGCCATTCGGCAAAATGAAAAGACGATAGGATCTGACTATTGTGTAGTGGGGGTAGTCGAGGATATTGGCGATCTGCAGGATTTTTATGGATATCTAGATCTGGATGTTTCGAGACTTAAGTTTATCCCCGCTAAGAAATATGATAATGCACTTCTAATTAACCAATTGGATCACAACCTTATTCAGGGTCTATTGCGTAAAGGAATAGCCACGGTTCATATTAAGGATTGCGAAACTGCTGGTAAATTGCACCATTTTCCGATTAATATCGTGTCCAGTGAAAATTTCTTGTCTGAGAAACTGCCAAAACTCGGTTCTATGGCAAATTTTTTTATTGGTACGGACGAAGATATCAGGTACGCCATAATCAATGGTTATGTCCTCGACCTTGCCGTTGCTAGTCAGGATCTGAATTATAAAAATTGTGTCTATTAGCTTTTCAATAAACAAAAAAGGTCATTCTAGAATGACCTTTTTTGTTTATTGAAATTAATAACCCGAATTTTGTTGATCTTTTAGTATTGGGTTGGCATTTATCTCAGATTGCGGAATCGGTAATATATATTTTTCAAACGTACGATCAATTTCTTTTGGCCGAGTTTTGATTGTTAAACCCTGAAAATCGTCGTTGAAAGTAATCTTTTTGTTCAGACGGATCATGTCCCAATAACGATGTCCTTCTCCAAACAATTCTTTGCTTTTTTCTTTTAGAATAGCATCTTCACTAATGGAGCCAGCAGTAAATGCCACACGATTTGGAGAACGTTTGCTGATAGCGTTTAAGAATCCAGCAGCTTTTGTAGGGTCAGATGTCGGTTTTTTTAATGCAGCTTCGGCAGCAATAAGATAAATTTCCGACAGTCTAACGACCTTGATATTAACTGCCGTGTTATTGGTATTTCCTTTATCTCCCAATGAATTTAAAGGGAGCGATGTGTTGGTGTTGACGCTGCCTAAGTTTTTATATACTGCTCCCATACGGGTAGCTGAGCTTTCATCACGACCTAAAATTGCCCAGCGGACGTCGCCGGTATCTTCCTTTAATCGATTCAAATAATAATCACTGGCGTAAAACATACCGCCCTGACCACCCGTTCTCCGCATGAGGTAATAGCCTAAGCTAGCCGTTCCAAGATCTGCCTCGCCTTCGTTGATGCCGAGTTCATAGATAGATTCACTGCCATACATACTTGCCCATGAACTTGCCCACTTTTCATTTTCATACAATTTGTATACATTGTCGGTAATGATCTCGTTGGATTTCTGATAAGCATTTTCGTAGTCTGCCATAGTCAGATAGACACGGCTTTGAATAGCCAAATTTGCATAATAGTTGATATAACCATTGTCTGGCTTCTTATTTGCGCTTAGCAGCTCTTGGCCAGCCTTGAGGTCTTTTAAGATTTGTGTATAGACTTCTTCTACAGTGGCGCGGGTAGGTTTGTTGCTGTATAATGCGGAACTGATCACAATTGGCACCCCTTTGGAAGTTTTGTCGTGTGTATACGATTTGCCATATAATCTGACGAGGTCAAAATAAAACAATGCACGTAACGTCAATAATTGCCCTTGTGCATTCGCATATTGTGCTTTGGAAGCAGCATCAACTTTGTCTATTTTTTCCAAAACATCATTTGTCTGTGCGATACAATTATAGATTTGGGACCAGAAGCCACCGAAGTTGTTGGTTTCGGCATCTTGATTGAAAGAATACAATTGATCCAAACCTCTTCCTTGTGAATAGACGGTGAGATCGCCGCCTTTAACTTCACCATAGAGTTCGAAATTTCGACCGTAATAGCTGGACGAAGCGATAAGCCGGCTAAGTCCATTGATTCTGTTTCGGGCATCGCTTGCGCTATTGAATCCCGTATTTGCGTCAATTGAATTTCCAGGTTCGACATCCAGGAAATCTTTACAGCTGCTGAACGACGTCAATAGAGCAGCTGCTATAATGGATATTTTGAATATTTTCATTGTATAAAATTTAAGCATTAAAAACCTAGTTCAATTCCAAATGTGTAGGTTTTCCCAATTGGTGTTTCCCATCCGCGAGTTGAATATTGACCGACTTCAGGATCCGCAATTTTATATTTAGATGCAGTCAATAGATTCGTGCCATTAAAGTAGACACGCGCGTTGCTGAATCCGACTTTATTTAGGAAGTTCTTAGGTAGCCTATAACCAAAGTTGATGTTCTTTAATCTTAGAAAGGAAGCATCATGCAATTGTCTTGAGCTGTATTTTTGAGGGTCTGTTAAGTCATTGCCATCTAATTTTGGTAGCGTACCTCCAGTATTGTTATCTGTCCACATGTGCTCAAATGCATACTCGGAGCGAATTCTTTCCCAATAATAACCGTCATCGGCAACATCCTTGAATGCACCGTCGTAGAGCTTTCCACCAATTTTGTAAATGAAATTGAAGCCCAAATTGAAATTTTTATATTCGAAATCTGTATTTAAACCACCGCTGACTTTTGGAACACCATTTCCAATGATTGTATAGTCCGCTTTATTGAAATCGTAAGTCGCATTGCGTCCGTTATAATCGAAAATATCAGTACCAGTTTGGTTATTGTTAGTATAATAAACGTTTTTTCCATTTTTTTGATCTACACCAGCCCATTCATAACCATAAAAAGCTAGTGTGGACTGTCCTTCTCTATAGATAAATTGGGCCCTCGCGTCCCCGCTCCCTTTTGTGTCATTTCCGACTGACCCTGTAGGATCATACCAGATGATATCTTGTTTGTCGTTAAGTTTTTGGACTTTAGAGGTGATAAATGCGGCGTTTACGTTGGCACTCCATCTGAAATCTTCTTTTTTAATGATATCGCCAGCCAATTCAATTTCTAATCCCTTGTTGTTGATCTGACCTACATTTCTTAATACAGTACTAAATCCCGTCGTTTGTGATGTAGGGACGTCCTGTAACAGATTTTTGGATGTTCTGTTAAAATATTCTACCGATCCCGTAATCCTATTTTTTAGGAAGCCAAATTCCAGCCCCGCATTGGTGGTATAGGACGTTTCCCAGGTGATGTCCGGGTCGGGATTTGATACCAGATTTCCGCCAGGCTGGCCTTTGTAGTTAAAGTTGTTGAAAGATACAAGCCTTCTCCATCCAAAATTATCACTGGGCAATGTACCATTAATACCGTATGAGGCTTTAAGACGTAAGGTATTGATCGCATCATTTTCTTTAAAAGCAGGTAGATTTTTTAAGCTATATGCACCTGATACAGACCAGAAGTCTCCCCATCGGTTTTTAGGTCCCAATTTAGACGAACCATCACGGCGGTAAGACGCTGCTAAGAAATAGGTGTTGTCATAGTTGTATTCGGCTCTTCCGAGATATGACATTAGATTATAACCCCAACTATATGCATTGGCCTCAAATTTACCCGCAGACGAAATATAAGGCAGCTCAGCAGATCCCAGGCCTCTTCCTGTTGTGCGCATGAAATCCGTCTTATTCTTCTCAACCTCAAAACCAGCTAATAAATTCAGGTTATGCTTGTCGAAGGATTTGTTGTAATTGACGGTATTGGAGCTGACCAGTTTTAACATATTGGTGTTAAACTGGTGAACGACCCCGCCATCACTGACGCCATTGAAATGCTTGGCGCTATAATATAGGTAGTCCTTCATGTCTGTGTAATCATATGAGAATACAGTCTTGGCTGTTAAACTGGGTAGTATATTCCAGGTTAAGTTGCTGATAACCCCTAATTTGTTTGTTTTGGAGCTGTTGTCCCACTGTTTGTCATAATAGTCCGCATTGTAAGCATAGCTACCGTAACGATCTGTCCAATCCTCTCCAGTTTTATAGTTTGTCGGCCAATATAGAGGCCATAACAGATTTCGGGATTGAAGGAAATAATTTGATCCGGTATTTCTAGTGTCATTAAATCCCTTTTTTTTGTTGTGGCCAATGTTAATATTTGTTCCAAACTCGAGATTATCAACTATTTTTTGTGTTAAATTCAAACGTCCTGAAATACGTTCGAAATCATTGACTCGGATCCGGCTTTTATCTGTTGTATAACCTAAAGAAGAAAAATACTTTGTGGCATCAGTTCCTCCTGAAAGTGAAAGATTATTGTCTTGATAAATACCGGTACGGAACAATGCCTTATCCCAATCGTAATATTTGCCCTCTCTGTTTTCAATACCGTCAGTCATGCCCAGTATACTCACATTGTCATATCGTCCGGTGCCATTGGTTTCAAAACGATAACCGTGTTTATTGAATTTATTATTCAGCTGCGTTAAAGCATAAGTATTGGCCTCCGCTTCAGTTTTTCCATTTGAGGTGCGATAGTCATAAAAGATCTGATAGAGCATATTGACCTGATCTTGAGGTGACGCGGTCTCGTAATTGTCTGTTGCCCATGTAGGCGTAAAACCAAGTGAGCTCTTAAAATTTACTGTAGGCTTTCCTGTTTTTCCTTTTTTTGTCGTAATTAGGATGACACCATTAGCTGCCCTAGAGCCATATAAAGATGATGCTGCAGCATCCTTCAGTACTGTAATTGTTTCGATATCATCGGGATTTAAATTGCCCATGACATTATTGGAGGTGTAGATGTAATCGCCCATCTGCCCGCCTGAACCCGAGTTTGCAGGAACTCCGTCGATGACATATAATGGTTCATTGGAGGCATTCATAGAACCGATACCCCGAATACGTATACTTGGAGTAGATCCAGCTTGGCCTGAGGGAGTTGATACAGTAAGTCCAGCAACACGTCCGCTGAGAGCGCCTTCAAATGAAGTGACAGGAACATTATCAATGTCTTTGGCTTTTACAGTTGCCGCCGAACCCGTATAGGTACTTCTTTTAGCGGTACCATAAGCGACGACCATAACTTCATCCAATGCTTGTTCATTACCAGAGAGGGAGATGCTGATCGTTTTTCGGCCATTCACTTGGATTTCTTGTGGTTTATATCCCACAGCAGAAATCGTTAGCGTAGCATTAGCATTTGCAGTTAAGGTGAATGAGCCATTCTCGTTGGTTGAAGTTCCCTGATTTGCGCCTTTTACTTGTATTGTAACTCCGCTAATTGGTTTTCCGTTGCTGTCTGTTATTTTACCAGCAATTTGGATCTGTTGTGCATATAAAGACTGCATCGAACTACAGGCTATGAGACACAACGTTGTGAGCACATGTTGTTTCATAAAAGTGTGAATTGATTAATTTAGTTGTTAATATTTTGGTGCTGTCGAGTGTTGGTCAAACTTGCGATAGCAATTCAGTGCAATCTTTTCTTTAAGAAAAAAACATTGCACTGAATATAGGGTTATTTTCTTACAATTCCAATTCCCGGACGGTCGGGGAGAAGGCAATTGCCATTTACCACGGTCATGCCGTCGTATATATCATTTGCAATTAATAAAGCACCGTCTAGATCTGCCCAATCTGTTAAAGGTGCAAGTTGTGCCGCTGCACTGATAGCGCAAGAAGTTTCTGTCATACAGCCGATCATGACTTTCATTTCCAAAGAACGAGCAAGTTCTGCCATTCGCTTCGCTTCGCGCATGCCCGTGCATTTCATCAGTTTAATGTTAATACCCGAATAAACCCCCTTTAAACCCGGCACATCGACCAATCGTTGGCATCCTTCGTCGGCGATTGTGGGAATTGGGCTATGTTCTGTCAACCAAGCATTATCATCGATCTGCTCTTTAGGCATAGGCTGTTCTAAGAAAGAAACATTTCTTTCTGCAAGCCAATGCGCCATCTCCAAGGCTTCTTCACGTGTTTTCCAACCCTGGTTCACATCGGCGCATAATGGTCGATCGGTAACCTGACGGATGGTATCAATAATCATTTTGTCGGTGTCGAGCCCCAGCTTCACCTTTAAAATTTTAAACTGATCAGCCTCGGCAACTTTTTGGCGGATCATTTCTTCTGTATCGATTCCGATGGTGTAGGACGTCGGTGGGATAAGGTCAGGATTTAACCCCCAGATCTTATAATAGGGCTGGTTCATAATTTTACCAAGGATATCATGTAGGGCAATATCAATGGACGCTTTTGCAGCCGTGTTTTTCGAAGCAAGCTGATCAATATAATGCAGAATCTCTTCGGTTTGAAAAGGTGAGTTAAAACCTGTGAGATCAATTTGATTCAAAAACGAAATCACGCTATCTTGTGACTCGCCAAGATAGGGTGGCATACTCGCTTCGCCATAACCGATAACGCCATCATACTCTAATTCGGTCAATACAACCGGTGTTGTGCTTCGGCTAAAGGAAGCTACTGTAAAGACATGGCGCAAAGTTAGCGTGTAAGGCCGAAACCTTAATTTAAAGGCCCCAAAATCTTTACTAATCCATTCAGATTGATTGCTCATCGCTATGTTTATTTATTGTTGTAATAATTGTTTTCAACGACTTTCTGTATTGCGCTATCGTGAACTCCGAGGTAACGGCGTGCAGCAACCACAGTTCGGGTTTGAAAATCATCATAGTTTGCCGCATCCTTTAGCATGCTGTTGATCCGTACCAAGCCTGCAGCATGAATAAAGGTTCCATTGCCGATATAGAGTGCAACGTGTGTTACACGGGCATTAGGATTGCTATTTTTGCCTGCCGCAAAGAATAATAAGTCTGCCGGTTTCAGATTTTTAAGTGCTTTCTCAGGGTCGAAATGCCCATCTTGATCTAAAATGTCGATTTTTTCACCTGCAAGTACTTGTTGCGATGCATCTCGCGGAATTACGAAGCCGTTCATAAAGAAACTTGTTTTAGTAAAACCGCTGCAATCTACGCCTTTTACTGATGTCCCACCCCATAAATAGGGTAGACCCAACATTGTTTTTGCACTGGCAATAATATTTTCCGCCGTAGGTTGGCGTGTTTCAAACCAATTTTTTAAGGTTAGACTTTCTGATTTTTTAATATAACCTAAACGTCCATCCGGATAGGCAATTTCATAAAAATTGCCTTTCTGTCCTTTCAATTGAAGGATGTCACCATAAACGAGATCAGATACCCGCAGGCTTTTTTCATTGGGTTCAGAATATGATTTTCCAAATTCAGCTGTATAAATCACTTTTTCCGCTTGTCGCCAATTGGCCAGCATGGTTTTGTCCATGGCTTCAATAGACGAACTAGGAACCCATGCGATATAGCCGTCGGGTGTACGGACACGGTAGTCACCGCTCTTTTTTTGCAGAAGGTCAACTTGCGTTCCTAATAAAACCTGGCTAGTCAGCTCGGCAGCATTATCTGGAAATGTGCGCATATTTGCGACGGAGAGTCTGATTACTCCAGTCGTTTTTTCGCCTACACTTGCATCGGGCAAGAGCTGTACTTGAATATTGGCTGATATATCTTTTGCCTTTTGCTCTAAAACGAATTTAGCATCTTTTTCAGTTGTTTCGAGCACATATTGGTTCTGTGCTATATCCGCTTTCTGGATGGCCACGATCTTGGTTCTTTTATCGGGAGCAAATTCACGTTTTACGTTTTCTTGCAACTCTTTGATCGTGAAATAAGTCGTGGAATCTAGCTGCTGTGCCTGACTGCTTTCAACCCCTATAAGGCTTGCATAAGCTAAAATAGCGAATTTAAGAGTGTTTTTCATGCGAATTAGTTTGTTTCTAAAGATAGGATTAATTCATAATATAAGTCAATTTTTATTGTCGATTTTTAAGTGATTTTGATGTTATGTTGCTAAAAAACGAATGTTTAGGTTTAATTTTAATTAAATCATCTATTTGCTAAAACCATTTTGTAATATTGCTTATTGATTGTGACGGCAACATTCTTCTTCCGTTTACGGCGAAGCTGTAAAAATGTAGCATAACATTTTACAGCGGATATTGACGAAGTAGGTTTGGGGGAGATCTGATGCAAGATAGTGTAATATGCTAGAAAAGAAAGTGATGCTCTTGTACAGTCAATGATGAAAATTTCTTGTATTCGGTAGACTGAAGGCAGTTTTAATGATTGTTTTTTGCCGGATTAATAAATAGCGATAGTTTTATAAAATAGTAATAAGGAAATGAGTTCAAGACGTGATTTTATTCGGCAAGGTTTGATTGCTGCGACGACAATGGGGACATTAACCGCATTTGATGCGAAAGGATTGACGATTGCAGCAAAAGGCAGTGTTAAAAAATACCCTATTGTAATTTCAACTTGGGACTTTGGGATCGCAGCAAATAAAGCCGCTTGGGAAATATTGTCCAAAGGAGGCAAGGCATTGGATGCGGTAGAACAAGGTGTGCGTGTACCCGAGGCTGATCTCAAGAATATGACAGTGGGTAAAGGTGGTTATCCCGATCGCGACGGTCACGTCACACTTGATGCTTGTATCATGGATGCGGATGGTAACTGCGGTGCTGTTGCCGGAATGGAAAAAATTGGACATCCAATATCTGTAGCACGGCTGGTTATGGAAAAAACACCCCATGTCATGCTAGTAGGCGAAGGCGCATTGCAATTTGCGTTAGAAAATGGTTTTAAGGAAGAAAATCTACTGACCCCGGAAGGTGAAAAGGCCTGGAAGGAATGGTTGAAAGAGAAAAAATACAAACCTGTAGCCAATATTGAAAACCAATCTTTTGCCGCAGAACGTTTGCCGGGAAATCAATACAACCACGATACGATCGGTATGTTGGCGTTGGATGCCAATGGAAATATTTCTGGAGCCTGCACCACGAGTGGTATGGCTTTCAAGATGCATGGTCGGGTAGGAGATAGCCCTATTATTGGAGCCGGACTTTATGTCGATAATGAAGTTGGGGGTGCTACTTCGACCGGAGTTGGTGAAGAAGTTATCCGAAATGTAGGTAGTTTTTTGGTAGTCGAATTGATGCGTCAGGGTTATTCTCCCGAAGATGCCTGTAAGGAAGCTGTTATGCGTATCGTTAAGAAGAAGCCTGCAATTGCAAAGGAAATCCAAGTTGGATTCTTAGCAATTAATAAAAAAGGGGAATATGGTGCCTATGCGCTACAACAAGGTTTTTCCTATGCGGTTTGTGACAGTAAACAACAAGATTTATTGATTAAAGGAAAGCACTACTATAAATAGTAAAAATAGGGGCTTACGGGTTCGAGGAGCGATGATAGCAAGGTATATCATTGCCGATTAATCATTATATTTGTCTAAACTTATAGCCGCAGCTGATGCATCGGCTATAGGTTTATAAAAGTAAGAGTAAAATACGCAAGGTTATAAAAGTATGAAAGCAACATTTGGAGGAGGATGTTTTTGGTGTACAGAAGTTATTTTCCAAAACACTGAAGGGGTAACATCGGTATTACCTGGTTATATGGGGGGACATGTAGATAAGCCGACTTATGAGCAGGTCTGTACGGGTACAACTGATCATGTTGAGGTTGTCGAGCTAGAATATGACGACGAGCTGGTGAATTATGAAGATCTCTTGAAAATCTTCTTTAAGACCCATAACCCGACGACATTAAACCGTCAAGGTAACGATGTGGGTACGCAGTATCGATCAGTTGTTTTTTATCATAATGAAGAACAAGAGATCTTAGCACAGAATTTTATCGATGAATTGGAAAATGAGGATGTTTACGAGGACCCTATTGTCACAGCGGTAGAACCTGCGTCTACATTTTGGTTGGCAGAAGATTATCATCATAATTATTTTAATGATCATCCTGAAAATCCATTTTGTTCAGTAGTCATTGCTCCAAAACTTCAAAAATTCCTAAAAGAGTTTAAAGCTTAAAGGGCAATACTTAAAGTGTTGTATCCCACACAAAAAAGGCTCGAATATTTATTCGAGCCTTTTTTGTGTATTGAAGACGAGTTAGAACATTTCCATCTGTCCTTTATCATCGATTTGGATGTCATTTGGATTAGTGATCTCCAATTTGATGTCGTCATTTTTTTCGGTTGACTCGACCTCTTTTTCCTTCACGGAACTGTCAACTTCTGTCGTTGTACTATCAACTGTTGGTTCTGTGGTATCAGTACTTGATTCGGCTGCCTTTTCTTTACCTTTTTGACTTAAATCTTCATCCGCTGTCAATAGTGTAACCGATTTTACGGTATGGAAAGATAGGCGGTTTCCCTGCGCTTTTATTCCCTTTACATCAATAATTTCAGTCAAAGGCTGATCAAGCGTTTCTTCGGTTTGGGATTTGCCTTTTAAAATCTCCAATTTGACCATCGGTTCAGCCGCATTACTCATCAGGATCAGCTTAGACCCCGCATCTTCATTAATAAAGGAAATGCGTTTTCCAATAGGCTGATCATCAAATTTAAAACGTTTGACAAAGTACGTTCCGCTCTTGCCGTCCTTATGCACAACTGTATAGATATGGTCTGGATAATATTTTTCGATCCGGATCATTTTCTCGTCGAAGTGGTTGCTTAGATCAAAGTTTGCTAATTCGTAGCTACCATCCGAAAGGACTACTAATATCTTGTCGTCGCCGTCAAACTCGCCAAGGTATTGTCCTCGCTCATCAGCGTTTAGACGTTTCATGATGGTATCGTACCATATTTTTCGTCCTGCAAGTGTGGAGACACCAGAGCTTTTAAAGCTGATTTTTTTGACAGGATATTTTGATACAATGTTTCCTTGTGAAGCACGGCCCTTGATTGCAATCTCGGCAAAGTCCATGTCAAAATTCAACTTACGCAATTTTGTGTGCGGTTTAAGCTGTATATTAACGACTTCCGCTTCACCATTGGGATTGGCTGTGAAATACAGGATTTTTGAGCCCTTGGATCCCTTGGACACATCATATTCCTTATCTCGCGTAACTCCTACTACCGAGAAACGTTTGATAAAACTGGTTCCAGTTTCACCTTCTTTATAGATGGCGTTATAGATTGTCCGTTCATCACCTTTTTTGAAAACAGCAACGTGGATAATTCCTTTTCCAACAAATACTTTATCCTGAATTTTACTGACAACATATTTGCCATCTTCGCGGAATACAATAATATCGTCGATATCCGAACAGTCGCATACAAACTCATCTTTCTTCATTCCCGAACCAATAAATCCTTCTTCGCGATTGACATATAGTTTGGTATTTGCTAGCGCAACTTGGGTCGCTTCTACTTTGTCGAATACCCGCAGTTCAGTTTTACGCTCGCGGTCTTTACTATATTTATCACGCAATTTCTCAAACCATGCAATGGCATATTCCGTCAATTGACGTAGATGACGCTTGACTTCTTTGATCTCATTTTCGAGTGTTTTCATCATTTCGTCCGCTTTTTTAACGTCGAAACGTGTAATGCTACTCATTGGTTTATCGATCAATTTTTTGTAATCTTCTGGACGTATCTCGCGGTAAAATTGATCGAAGAAAGGTTCAAACAAGCGATTCAGAACTTGCACAACAACCTCAAAGTCACCTGCATTTTCATAATCCGGATGCTTGTACATCCCCTCTTGAATAAATATTTTTAATAAACTACTGAAGAAGATTTTTTCTTGAAGATCGTTTAAACGAATCTCCAATTCTCGTTTCAATAAATTTTTGGTGTTTATTGTGTTTTCAGTCAGAATGTCGTTGACACTCATAAAGTGAGGTTTCTCATCCTTGATAACACAGGTGTTAGGAGAGATAGAGACTTCACAGGCGGTAAAGGCATATAATGCATCGATCGTTACATCGGGAGAAATTCCAGGAGCCAAATGTACAATGATCTCTACATTTCCCGCTGTATTGTCCTCGATTTTTTTGATCTTAATTTTTCCCTTATCGTTTGCGGTAACCACGCTTTCAATCAGACCGCCGGTTGTAGTTCCAAATGGAATTTCTGTAATTGCGAGCGTCTTTTTGTCGCGTTCTTCAATTTTTGCACGTACACGGATTTTACCACCACGTTGCCCCTCATTATAATTTGAAACGTCGGCCATACCACCCGTAGGGAAGTCTGGGAAGATATTCGGACGTTCACCGTGTAATACCTGAATTGATCCGTCAATTAGCTCAATGAAATTGTGGGGCATAATCTTGGTCGCTAAACCAACAGCAATCCCTTCGGCACCTTGAGCCAATAATAACGGGAATTTTACAGGAAGGGTGACAGGTTCGCGATTCCGTCCATCGTAACTTAATTGCCACTCAGTCGTTTCGGGATTGAAGACAACGTCATTTGCAAATTTGGATAATCTTCCCTCGATGTACCGTGGAGCAGCAGCAGAGTCACCCGTAATTGGGAAACCCCAGTTACCTTGACAGTCAATCAAGAGATCTTTTTGTCCCAATTGTACCATGGCATCACCGATAGAAGCATCACCATGTGGGTGATATTTCATCGTGTTACCAATGACGTTGGCAGCTTTATTATATCTTCCATCATCCATTTCCTTTAAGGAATGGAGGATACGACGTTGTACGGGTTTCAAACCGTCATTGATATGTGGTACGGCTCTGTCCAAGATAACATAGGATGCATAGTCCAAAAACCAGTTTTCGTATAGTCCTGATAAAGGTATCGTCTGACTTCCGCTCTCTGTTTTTCCTGATCCCAGTTCTTCTTGATTATCTTCCGTTGGGAAGTTCGTTTCGTCACTCATTTACTCAGCAATAGATTAAATTGTACAATACAGAAATGTTCGAAATAGTATTTTATTCGAACGTGTAAAAATACAAAACCATTTTGTTTTATCCCAGCGAAACTATGAAAAGTTAAAAAAATTAGTTTTTAAAACTAATATAATTAGCTTGTTTCGTTGTCAGTGGCCAAATCATACCAATAACAGGGAATATCCCATAGATCGAAATGAAATTCTTCAGTCACCTGAAATCCTACTTTTTCCAAGACATGTCTTGAACCCAGATTTCCCGTATGTGTGATGGCATGTACTTCAAAATGGATCAGCTGTTCTCTATAATATTGCATGCAGGCTTGTGCAGCTTCTGTCGCATAGCCTTTTCCCCAAGATTCCGTTCTGAAACGGTAACCAAGGTCTAAAAAACCGATACGTCCGTTCTCCAATTCGTCAATATATTTAAATCCCGTCCAGCCTATCCATTGATTGCTTGATTTCTCAACGACCCCTAGACGGCCTATACCGTATTTTTCATATTGTTGTTGAATATGCGCGATGGCTTTTTTCATTTCTTCAATGGATTGAACAGGCTCCTTATTCAGAAAGGTATGAACCTCCGGCTGTGAATCCATCGCGAAAAAATAAGCGGCATCATCCATCTCTATTGGACGGATAATTAAACGTTCAGTTTCCAGTATAGGTAAGTGTTTTTCCATATTGTTTATCTCAAGTGTTAGGCATGCTAAAGCCACAATTTGTCGATATCTTTTTGTAGTATTTTTTCTTTCATTTCCTCCTCAAAGTCTCCGAACAGTTCTTTGTTAACAGATTTACTGATTCTGCCATTTTCGAGTACCAAGATTTCATCGCAGGTATCTTTTAGTGTGGAAAAGATATGCGACGAAATTAGGATCGTTTTACCCATTGCTTTTAAGCGTAATATAATCTCCGTAAGCATAATGCTGCTTTGTAGATCAATGCCATTAAAAGGTTCGTCAAGGATATAGTAATTATTGTCCTGAAGTAAAGTAGCTGTCAGGGCTAGTTTTTTTTTCATTCCCGTGGAATAGGCGCTCGCATACTCTTTTAAGGGCAACTCAAAAATATTTCTTTCACTTAGATTCTTGATTTGTTTACCACGTGCATCTGTCAGCAGATAAATATACTCTTCCCCTGTGAGCTTAGAAAGAAAATACGGATCGGAGGTCAGGTAACCTAAATTGTTTTTGAGCGGCGCCAAATCAGATTTTATACTTCCCGAGGCGGTTTCCTGTCCAGCAATACATCGAAACAGCGTTGTCTTTCCGGCGCCATTTTCACCGACGATACCATATACTTTTCCGCTTTCAAAAGTGTAAGTAATCTCGTGGAGCACTTGATGCCGTCCAAAGGACTTGCTGATATTCGTAAGCTCGATCATAAGTGGTTTTTTAGATTGTTGATTGCTTTGATATAATAAAAGGGCAATAGCGCAAGGATCAAGGGGTAAAAGCTAAAACAAAGCGCCAAAGCAAAACCTTCCGGGAAATTAATCTCCCGTGGGTAAGCGACGTATTTTAAGGTGATTGCAAAAGGAAGCAAAAGTAATATTCCGCCCAATACAATACAGACTTTAAATAAATCCGATGGAAAGATTATAACATACAGAAAAAGAAGGGGCAGTACCAAGAGTAGACATTGTAAAATTCCTCTTTTAAACTTTCGCATCAGAAAGACTGTTGGTGTATAATGGTTATTCCAAAGGTAAAAAATAGGTTCCGGTAATTGATAATAGAAAACACAGGCGAGCGCAATGCAAACCACACAAAATAAAACAAGATTGGAATTGGCCACATAAAAGCCGATTCCGGCCAAGAGATACAATACAAGCAAGAGCAGGTAGCTCCGTCGGAATCCGATGATAAATTCAAAAGGTTTTTTTGCGAAAGGTGTCGGAATAGATTTTCCGAAAGCCTTAAATGTCAAAAATGCAAAGATAATAGCCAAAATAGCTAATAACACTGCATAGCCCCATTGGTTGTGGAGGAAAAGAATGATGAAAGACGGCAGCGTTAATAAGCCATTCTCGAATATTCTGATCTTGTGAAAATCTCGCTTACTGTATGTATTTTTGAGAAAGTCATTTCTGCTTTTTTCTGTCAGCAGAAATAGTATTTGAAAATTGCCAAGCAGCAGTGCATAACAACCAAAAAGCGGATATTGAAGCAATGCATAATAAGCAAAATAGCATAATCCAAACACGAGGAAAAAGGCGAGCCAAACAGGCAGTCCTGTCGCCCGAATATGCCGAGATAGTAAAGTATATTGAAGCTTTAAATATTTGCTAACCATGATACAATCAAAAGTAAAAAATAGAAGTTAAAACAAGGGACTGTTCCCTTATTTTTATTTCGGCTTTGCAACGATCGATTGCTGGTCGTTTTGACGCTTGAATTTCTTTATTTTACGGCCCTGTGTCTTTTCTGCCAGCTCAGCATATAGGTCAGAGCAAGTAGCAAAACTACTGCATTGGCATACATAATGACTGGAATTCGTAGGATAACATCACTATAGTACAATCCAGCAAGCAGTGCGCCAAGTCCTATTCCGGCTTCAAGGGAGATATACATGGTTGCAACCGCCTTGCCGCGATGTTCGGGTAAACTAAGGTCAATCGTCCAGGCATTCACAGCAGGGGAGAGTATACCCGTGCCTACACCATAGATGCTTGCGCCGATCATCATGCCAATGAAACTATTTCCAATGCCAATAGCAACGAGTGCAATCGCGATAATAACTATTCCGACAACAATAACCTTAGGTCTTCCATAACGGTCCGAAACTTTGCCGGAAACAAAACGTATCAATACTGACGCAATGGTGAAGGCTAGGAAAAATAGCCCTTTATTTTTGAGTCCAAGGTATTCACTCCAGTCGGGAATTAGGGTTAAAATGACTCCATAAGCGGTGTAAGATAAAAACGTGACGATTCCCGCAGGTAGTGCACGCCATTCAATGATATCTTTTCGGTTTATTTTGAGCATGGAGAGATTGAATTTCTCTTTTTTCGCCAGTGTTTCCTTCATGTTAATGACGATAAGGATGGAGAGAAGTGCCATGAAAGAAGAGCAATAAAACATCACATTGATACCAAAGGCCTCGAAAATAGCGCTGCCAATTGCTGGGCCGACAGCTGTACCGACGCTAAAGGCCAATCCATGCATCCCAAGCGCCTCACCCCATCTTTTTTGTGGAACCAGATCGGCGACATAAGCAGAAGTTGAGGTAGGTTTAAAACCAGTGGAAAAACCATGTATCAATCGTAAGAATAGAAAGCCCGCGACTGATGTTAAAATGGGATAAAGAAAACCACAGATGAAACAGACAATGGATCCAATGGCCATGACTGGTACACGTCCCCAGCGATCGGTCAATTTACCACTAAAAGGCCGCGAAATTCCGGCAGTCAATGTAAACAGCGCTATGATCAACCCTTTGTATTCTGCTCCGCCTAAACTGCTCAGATAATTGGGTAGTTCGGGGATGATCATATTGAAGCTAGAAGAAAATAGGAGTGAGCTTAAGCAAAGTAAAATAAATTGAAGCGTATAGATGGATTTCTGTTCAGCTGGCATGGCGCTATTTTTATCGTGTGTGAGTATTCAAAAAAGAATAATGGATTGTGGCGATTATCCATCCTTCTAGGGAATGGAGCAAATGTACAGTTTTTGGAACGATTAAGCGGTTTCTTTTGGTGGGAAAATAATAGAATTCTTTATATAAGATAGAAAATACGAAGGCGAGGACGTTAGTGCCTAAAAAAAGATTATTTTTGGGAAGACCCTTTATTTAGAACATGCAAAAACTTAGAAATCCTGGTGTTTATTTTGAAATTCCGGTATCGGATTTGAATCGCGCAATCGCGTTTTATAGCCAGTTATTCAATTTTACCTTTGAACAGGAAGATTTTGACGATAACCACATGGCTTACTTTCCATTTCAAGAAACCTTATCTGGGATTACTGGCGCCCTGGCGAAAGGCGAAATTTATAAACCTACACGCGAGGGAGTACTCCTTTATTTACATGTAGAAAATATATCTACTACGTTGGAAAGGGCCATGAGCTTGGGTGGAAAAGAGCTATATCCCGCCACTTTTCATGCCGATCTGGGATTTGCTGTTGCGGAGATTGAAGATTCTGAAGGAAATAGGATCGGGCTACATCAAAAGTTATAAGCGGCAATTCAGATCATATAGCTTATTAGATCAACTGTTGCCGGACTATTTCGCTGCAGAAGATGGTCGTTGCAACGGCTACGTTGAGTGATTCGGCTTGGCCTATGCGCGGAATAGTGATAGCTTGATCGATCAACGCTATTATTTCATCACTGATGCCATTTCCCTCGTTCCCCATAACAATTAGCCCCTCATTAGCCCACACAGTCTGATAAATGGATTGACCATTAAGTAGGGCGCCATACACTTTTAATCCAGTAGCCGGAATAAAATCCGTTAAATCAGTATAGTGGATTTGCAGTCTAGCCAGTGAGCCCATGGTTGCTTGCACTACTTTAGGGTTGTAGGCGTCTACAGTTCCAATGGAACAGATAATATGTTCGATTCCAAACCACTCCGCCGTGCGGATAATTGTACCCAGATTGCCTGGATCCTGCACATCATCGAGTACAAGGCTAAACTTGTTTTTTAAATTACTTGGTACAATTTTCTGCTGTAAAGGAAGTTTGACCAAAGCGAGGATACCTTGTGGCGATTTCAGTGTACTAATCTTTTGGAATTCAGTATCCGTTAGTTCATAGGATTTTATATTATGCGAGATTTTACCCACTTTTGTGTTTGCGTCGCCCGTGTAGAAAATAGACTCAACCTCATAGCTTGATGAAATAAATTCCATCACGGATTTTATACCCTCAACGATAAACAGGCCGTGTTGTTTTCTATACTTTTTATTTTGTAGAGACGTTATTAGACTGATTTGCGCTTTTGACAACATTTTTATTGATGATTAAGTATCCTCGTTTTATCGGATTTGCAAGTATAACGCTTTTAGTGTTATTTTTTGCATCATGCCGTTCTTCAAAATATCTTGACGATGACCAAGCTCTGGTTACAAAAGTACAGATTTCTGGTGTCACCCCTGCATTGAAAGAATCATCCGAAACGTATATTTCCAATCAAATAAGACCTAATTCAAGGGTAAATCTATTTATTTACAATACGTTCAATACTAAAAACGGGCGTTATAAAACCAAGAAAATTCGGAATGTTGGCGAACCACCTCATTTGTTGGATTCGGCAATGGTCGATTTATCCGCCAATCAAATCCGACGCTTTCTATTTTCAAAAGGTTATTTTAAAGCTAAGGTCGAACCAACAATTTCAGTTTCCAAAAAGCGAGCGCATATCGATTTTAAAGTGGATGAAGGTGTCCCATATCAAGTTAGAAATATAGATCGAAAATTTGAGGATGAAGATATTAAGGCAATATTTGAACGGGAGGTACTCCCCAAAACTGCTGTAAAATCCAATACCCAGTACGATGCCGCAAAGTTGCTCGATGAGCGGGAGAAACTTTATATTTCGATGCGTAACAATGGGTATTACGATTATGTAAGGCAATATATGCGTGCTGGGGTAGATTCAACGATCGATGGACCTTTGATCGACTTGAAAATTAATGTCGAAAATCCGTCTGACTCAACGATACATAAAAAGTATCAAATAGATAGTGTTTATATGACGATAAGGAATTATGGAACAATGTCGAAGAAGGAGCCTCGTCGTATAGTAGATTCTGCAAAACGTCTTTTATTTGTTGATGAAACAAATAGTTTCAGGTGGAAACCTTTGGAACGCTATATGTATCTACGCTCAGGTCAGTACTATTCCTTGCGGGAGGAAAATAAGTCATATGACCGATTGTATGAGATGAATGGTTTTCGTTCTGTCAAGATGCAGTTTGTCAAAAAAGATTCCAATAAACTCGATGTGCACTATGATTTCGTTCCAAGACCGCGGATGGGAAACCAGATAGAGGGCGAGTATACCTTTAGTTCGGGTATGAGCGGATTTAATATTGGAAATACATTCTCTCAACGTAATATCTTTGGTGGTTCGGAGCAATTGGAAGTGAAATTACGTTATGGTGTATTGTTTGATCCGCGCCTCGCAGGTGGGCTTTCCAGCAAAATATTCAATAACGATTTTCAAGCGGGCGTAAATTTGGTTATTCCTCGTCTGATGGTTCCCTTTCATATTAATCCAGGTGGAAAGTTTGGTTTGCCCAAAACGACCTACTCGATGACATTGCAGTTGTTCGATCAAGATAAAACCTATTCAAACCGCTATTTCATCACGTCGCTGAATTACTCATGGTATGAAACAGAAAATAAGTACCATAGTTTTACGCCTATTGTGTTGGAGTATCGGGATGGACGCTTGGATTCCAATTTTCGGAACAAGCTTGTACAGGAAGGTTATCAGCTGTATGTACGTAGCAACGACCGTCAGTATTTTGGTTTAGGGACACAATATACCTTTATCCTGAATGGTAAAAAATTGAATAGCAAGGAGGACTTTCAATATTTCAGAGGAACATTGGACGTGAGTGGAAACGTATTGGATCTTATTAGCTCCTTGGCAAAATTGCCTAAGAATGCCGATGGTGAGAAAAAAATATTCGGTGTGCCCTTTCTTCAATACGCCAAGACAGAATTCGATTATCGTTTATACCGAAATCTCGGTGGAAATAGGCAGTTTGTCTTCCGTTTTAATCCGGGGATAGCGATTCCTTATGGTAATAACTCTAAACTGTTGATTTTTGAAAAGAGCTTTTATAGCGGCGGGATGAATGGCATACGCGCATGGCAGGCACGTACCTTGGGGCCAGGTGCCTATAACCGGCAGAGTCTTAGTGAGGATTTGCGTTTAAACCTGCGTAATTTGGATCAACTGGGGGAGATTAAACTGGAAGCAAATGCCGAATATCGATTCAGGTTACTCAATAACTTCCTGGGCGCAAAGATGAATGGAGCAACATTTTTGGATATGGGAAATGTTTGGCGACTGAAGAAGGATGAAGAACTAAATCCGGGGGGGGAGTTTAAATTCAATAAATTTCTTGGGCAGGTCGCCATTGGTACCGGCTTCGGACTTCGTTTCGATTCGGACTATTTTGTCATTCGCTTAGATGCCGGGCTTAAACTAAAAGATCCACAATTCTCAGGTGCTGATCAATGGGTTATCAAGCATTTCTTTGATTCCAAAGAATTTAAGGCCCAATATTATGAAACCCATAGGCCCGACAGGTACAATTTTATTCAATACAATTTTGGAATCGGTATGCCGTTCTAATGTCTAACTGTTTCGTTATGATTTACGTTGATCCCACCAGTTGATGGGACATTCAGACAAACCGCTTTGTTAACCGATGAGATTTTTGAGACTTGAAAATATTGATTCAAAAATTTTACTCAAATCCAAACCTTGGGAATGGTTGAATAAAAAGAAAACTATAGCCAGCGCGATGGCCGTCATAATCACTTTTTTAAACATGTAAGCTATTCCTAACACAATGGCCGGGATAATCAAAAACATCAATCCGCTAATGGCAAAAGGAGAGAGTCCGCTATCGCTCTTATAGATATAGAATAAACGTCCCTTGGAAGTTTGTTGATTCTTATGGCTAAAGAAAACAAAGGTTGATGACTCAATTTTCTGATTAGGGACAGCAACACCCTCATGAAATTGTAGTGGTTGCGAGAAACCATTGATGGTAAATAGGTAATTGCCATTAATGGTCTCATTGGTGTTTCCCAATGAATCCAATGCAACTACAGCCAGTTTTCCATTTTTGGAAAGGTTTTCTTTTACGATAAAGTTTTGGATATTTTGTTCTTGAGCAGCTGCCCAAAAAGGTATCAGTAACAGAAAAAATATAATCTTTTTCATCGTTTTATTTTTATTCAATTCGCGTTTTCCCTTTTTAGGGTCTATTTGCATAGCGCTAATATCATTTGGAGGATTGATAGCATCAATACATCAAATCCGATTTCCTTGAAATGAGACTGCAATTTTAGGGATTTTAATTTTCTTTTGAAAATCTTTAACTATGCGAATGTTGAAACCTTTGTAAATACGTTCTTGAGCCTTTCATCATTCCTCAAAAAAAGGTGCTGTCAAAATCCTGAGTAGGAGTGCAAAACATATTTAGCTCATTTGTGTTTGACCTGCGGTATGATATTTCAGGATGTTTTGTTAGTTCATTTATAATTAAATCGATAATATTTGATCCATCGTAATTTTGGATTATTCACTTGTAAAATAGGTAAATTTTCGAAAAAAATTAGTTCTTTGAAAGTTCTTGGATCAATTGCAATTTCACTGCGTCATTTAAAATACCTTTTGGATCATCAATAACTATTTTGCCAAAAATGTCTTTTTTCATGGATGCACTATTTCCATTGTTGTCGCTAGCTTCATAATTTCCAAATATATCTTTTCGAACGGAAACACGATTTCCCCTGTTATCTTCAATTGTTTTACCACCTAGAATATCAGTTCTCACTGTGGTACGTTGACCATTGCTATTTTCGATAGTGAGATTATCAAGAATATCTTTTGTTATCCGGCTTGAATTACCTTTGTTATCTCGAATCTCCATATTGCCGAAAATATCTTTAGATATCGTTGAGCTATTGCCTTGATTATCTCGGATGTCGAGACCTCCAAAAATATTTTTTGATACAGTTTTTACATTTCCTTTTTCATCACGTATTTCTAAATTGCCGTGTATATTTTTAAAAACTGTGGACGGACTTCTGTCTAGATTAGGAAGATCGAAATCGCCACTACTGTTTTTTCTGACTGTAGTTTCACCTCCATCCTCATCTTTTACGACAATATTTCCTGAAAAGTCTTCTTTTATAGTCAGTTTAATACCACTCTTATTTACGGTTGTATATTCACCCAGGCTACCTCGTCTAAATTTAATGGTATTTCTCCACATATCTGAAAGAATAACTTCTCCCCAGCTATCGGTTTCTATTTTTATGGATTTTTTATCTAAGCCTTCTGAAATAGCCATTTTAATCATGTACTTTTTCATATTGTCAGAAGGGGGATCGGACCATATTCGGGTATACTCTTCCACTGTTGAAATTTTGGCTTCTGAAGTTAATGTAACTAATAGCAGTGAAAAACTGAATAAGAAATATATACGCATGATCTGTCTGTGATTTAATGTCAATATACGTTTTTTTGCGCTACTTTCATTATATTTAAACAGTAAGCGAATTAATTGATGTCAACTACGGACGAAACGGAACGGCTGGGCAAAGTAAAACCTTTGATTCTGAGGAAGCCCGTCTAAAGGATGCTGAAAAACTAATTGCGGAGAAGACTAAAAAAGGCTATTCTGAGAATGGTGCTGTAGATGCAGATAGCAAGGAAAGAGGATCCGCTGTTCGACAGTCAACGGCTGCCAGCCAGTTATTGAATTAGTCTAAGATCTCTTCGTATGTCAATGTGTTTTTACTCTTTGATACGCGAATAGTTATAAATGTCGGAACGATACCTTTGCCATTCGGACGGTACATGGAATAAATATAGGAATCTTTGTCGTGATAATTAGCGCGTAGTGTGTCACCTTCATATCTGTCTACCGCAGTGGTATGAACTTCTATTCTTTCATCCATTTTGTCACTCCAGCTTCGTTGATCAATAAAAGATTGTTTGTCTTTTTCGGAGATAGATAGTTCAAATTGATGTGTGTAATCTCTTAAGCCGCCACTTTGATTGGAAATAATTTTAAAATCATCTTTTAGCGTGATATGGTGTTCGCTGAGTAGTTTTCTTGCATCAGATTTAGAGAATAATAGATCATCAAATAGCAAGTATAGCGTGAATATAAGAAAAGGCAAGATTAAAATAATCGAGACGATAGTTCCCAACTTTTTACGGCCAGACTTTTTTAGGATCCAGTACGTGAAATAGATGAATAGGCCTGGGATGCCAAACCATATCAAAAAAATCAGCGTGTATAGTGTATACATTTGTTAATAGTTATAATCCTAAAGCTCCTAATCCACGAATAATGTCTAAATAGATTTGCGGTATATCCACATCCCCAATATTTTTACGGATGACATCGGTAATACCAGCATGTGAGATACCCTGAGAAGCATGAATATGTTTAAAGTTTGCTCCCCAAACTGCACTTTCTAATGGGACCATCCCATCATTTTCACCTACCAGTCGCCTCAGGTATTTAAAACTCAAAGCATAGAACAAATCATCTTGTGGCTTAGTCATTGTCGAAGCAAAGCTCTGATAAAATACATTGTCCATATTGGGGTTGAGCTGGTTGAAAACACGCATTTCTTTTACACTGAGATCTCGAATTAGTTCGATTGGTGCGGGAGATTGCCCTCCAAATAAGAAAGAAAGACGTTGGATCAGTTTTTTTGTAACAGAATCTCTGGATAGATGTTTTTCCATTAGATAGTCTGCTATTGGTGTTCCTAAGTGTGGTGTGGATATTGTGCTTAAGGAGGCTACCATTTGATGTCCCTTTAGCGTTGAAATAAAATAGCGGGCGTCGATCCCTCCTTTAGAATGCGCGATGAGATTAAATTTAGTGGCACCTGTTTTTTCTGCAAGATCTGACAGATTTCTTTTCAGCATCTGTGCATTGTTAGCCACGCTGCCCCAACCATCGGTCTTGCCATAAAAAAATGAGATATTGTTTTTTTTGAAAGTCTTGGGGATCCTGCCCCAAAATAAACTGTTATCCCCAGCAGCCGTGCCGTGGATCAATATGATGGGATATCTTAATGTAAAGGCAGTCATTGAGTTTTTTTATACATCTTCATCCATCCAATAGGTTTTGCAAATCAGCTTTATCTTGCTATTTTTTGATCTGGATTGATTATATGAACAGGTTCTATAATTAAGCTATTCGACTCATTTTCATTAAAGGGCTAGTCTATTGTCAGGTCCGCCAATAAGTCCCGTCGACATATTCGAGCAAATCTACCAGTCCCTGAGGGATTGCCGGAAATGCTTCCTGGAGTTTCGCTAGATCTATTTTGCTTGCACCATGTTTAATCCGTTCAAAATGATCCCAGGTTTCTTCACCACCATTACTATAGTATGCTTTCTTTAAACCAGATAAATAATTGTCTACTATTTTCATTTGCTTTTCTTCTTGTTTGTGAATTTAGTCAAACTTGATGATAGAATAAAAGTAAATTGTAGTGTATTTCCTTTTCTGTCTGCTTTTTATAACGAACCTAAAATTTTAAAATCTCGGAGGAAAGCGAGAAAAAGATTGTTGTGGAAAGTTAAAAATGTTTTGTTAATAATTCATTAAATGGTTAATTTAATGAAAATTTTCAATTATGAAATCTAATCGCCTATTTATTTTCCTTGTTGTTTTTCTAACAACGGTAGCTACTCCTGTGTTTAGTCAACAAAATTTTAACTTTTCATTTGATCAACCGATTATAAATCCCTGGTTCAAGGTTGGGGATACGACGGCTTTTAAGAGTGGTATAGATCACGATACGTATTATAGTGCAAAAGGAGCACTTCGGATTGAAAGTATAAAGAAGAACAGCGCTTTCGGAGGGATTATGATGTGGTTACCATCAAATTTAAAGGGGGATTCCATTGAAGTGTCTGCGATGATCAAGCGTGAGAATATCATCGCAGGGTCTTATGCGTCGATGATGCTACGGATCGATCCCAAAGTCTTTTTCGACAATATGGCTAACCGCCAAATGAATGGGACAAAAAACTGGGAAAATATTAAGCTGAAAACTAAATTGGTGCCAAACCAGACCGAAGGGATATCCATTGCATTTTTTCTTTCTGGGGAAGGTAAGATGTGGGTTGATGATGTGCTCATTACTGTAGATGGTAAGGATATTACCAAAGAAGTAGGAATGTTTGTGCCATTTGCGAAAGGGATCAGTGAACCTGCAAGTTCGGGGATTTCTGATTTTAATACTACGCCCGAGATTGATCAACGCTTAGTGGATTTAGGGAGAATATGGGGTTTCCTGAAATATAGACATCCCGCTGTGGCGCAAGGAAAATATGATTGGGATCAGCAGTTGTTTAAGTCCATTGACGCTATTATTAGAGCAAAGGATAATAAATCTGTTGAGGCTCATTATGCGATGCTCTTAGACAGTCTCGGTGCCACGGCCAACTATGCCAAGCCACAGCTTGAAAATGTGGTTCATGAAGTAGATTATAGCTGGATTGATGGTCTCTCTTTTAACAATGATATCAAGAATAAATTAAGACGTATTCGCTACAGTAATTTTGATCAACATCATTATTTTGGTTTTGCTGGAGGTGCTGGCAATGTTCTTTTCAAGAATGAAAAAAAATATGAAAATGTATTTTCTGCAGATGCGGGGTTTCGTTTATTGGCGCTCTTTCGCTTTTGGAATATGATCGAATATTTTTCCCCCTATAAACATCTGACGGATCCGAAATGGGATGCTGTTTTAAAGACCGCTGTGCCCGAAATGATCCTGAGTCGGGATGATCGTTCTTATGGCCTTTCACTTCTCAAGATGGTATCCCAGGTAAAAGATGCACATACCGGACTCTGGAGCATGCCCAAAGGACTGATAAATTATTATGGCAAGTACCGTATGCCGGTGGAGATCCGAATGATAGAAGGAAAAGCTGTGGTAACTAAAGTTTTTGATAGTGAGAAATCCGGAGATAAACTTAGCATAGGAGATGTGCTCATCAGTAAGGAACATAAAAAGATTGAAGAAATCAGAGATTCGCTTTGGGCTTATATGAGTACACCGAATGAAGCTGTAGCCAACCGTGATCTGGCGCGAAAGCTTGTGACAAGCAATAGCGAGATTGTGCCCTGTGAGTTAGTGCGTGATGGCCGGCCGATTAAAGTAGATATTGCTGCGATACCCTCTAGCCAAATTAAACCTGCTTCAAGAGATACCGTGCCTTTTAAGATGCTGGACAATAATATTTTGTATATCAATCACAGTTTACTGCGTGCTAAGATGATCACAGAAAATATGGCAAACTGGAGCAAGGTAAAAGGTATTGTGATTGATGACCGCAATTATCCCGGTGATTTTTTAGTATTCAAGCTTACACCCTTGTTGTTGACCAAGCCTACTGATTTCGTTCGTTTTAGCAGTACGAGCCTTCAATATCCCGGCACTTTTGTAATGAGCAGCCCATTACAAGTTGGGGAGAATACCAATGATTGCTATCAGGGGAAAGTGGCTATTCTGGTCAATGAAGATACCCAGAGTTCTGCGGAATATCATGTGATGGCTTATCAGGCAGCTTCCAATGTCAAGGTTTTCGGATCACCGACAGCGGGTGCTGATGGCAATGTCAGTTCCATAGAGTTACCGGGCAATCAGCGGACAATGCTTTCCGGACTGGGGATATATTATCCCGATCAACGTGAAACCCAGCGTGTAGGTATTAAAATTGATGAGATTGTCAAACCGAGTATCAAGGGGATTCGCGAAGGTAGGGATGAGGTAATGGAAAAAGCATTGGAGTATCTAAGTCAATAGATTAGCCCTTCCATAGGATGGTTGTTATTGAGGTATTATACATTTAAAGTCAGACATGCTAAAGGAAATTATTTTTTAATTTATTTACTAAAATATTTAGTATATTGTTTGTTTTTTTGCTATCTTTGTATTGCTCACTTACAGAAGTAATACCAATAAAATAAACAATTATGTTGTCCGATCAAACTTTAGTATCCGATATAAAGGCAATTATTGCGCAGTCCAAAGATAATGCGATTCGTGCTGTCGATCATCAGCGCACATTGATGTACTGGCATATTGGCCAACGTATTTTTGAACAGGAGCAGGAAGGTAAGGATAGAGCGGATTATGGGAAATACATCATAAAATATCTTTCAGCAGAATTACAGCCTGAGTTTGGTAGTGGTTTTTCGTATAGACAGCTAAATTGGTACCGCCAATTTTATCGCACATTTCCAATTGTGTCTACACTGTGGACGCAATTGAGTTGGAGCCAGTATAAGCTGCTTTTAAGTCTTAATAGCGAGGAACAGCGGGAGTTTTATATTGCCGAAACCATAAAGAATAATTGGACAGTCAGACAGCTTGAGCGGCAGATTAATACTAATCTATATGAACGCCTGCTGCTTAGCAACGATAAGGAAAGTGTACTGGCTGTAGCAAAAAAGGAAAAGATGCCTTCTGATGCGAAGGAGATTATCAAAGATCCAATGGTACTGGAATTTTTGGGTTTGAAACGCGAAAGCGCTTACTATGAGAAAGATCTTGAGGGAGCCATTATTGCCCATCTTCAAGAGTTCTTACTCGAATTAGGAAATGGCTTCTCATTCGTCGCTAGACAAAAACGTATCCATATCGAGGGCGATGAGTTTTTCGTTGACCTGGTCTTTTACAACCGTCTGCTGCAAAGTTTTGTGATCATTGAAATTAAAACCCATAAATTAACGCATCAGGACATCGGTCAATTGCAGATGTATGTCAATTACTATGATCGTATAGAAAAACTTCCGCATGAGCATCCGACAGTTGGCATCTTACTTTGTGCCAGTAAAAACGATGCGGTCGTCAAATTTACCCTTCCGGAAGACCAAAAGCAGATTGTCGCCAGTCAATATGAGCTTTATTTACCAACAGAGCAACAGTTGCTGGATGAGGTAAATAAAGAGTTGGATAGTTTTGTAGGTAAAGGTGACGCTGAGTAGATTTTTCAAGCGTCTATACGGCGCCATTTAAAGATATTTTAAATGCGTCAAACGGGGTTAATTTATCAGTATTGGGGGATGAAATGACAGTGGTTCCGCTTTTTTCATTTTTATTTTTCTAACATAGATTATTTTGTACATTTGTATCGAATAAAATCGAAATTGAAATGGCAGAAACTGTACAACCAAGAGGTCCAAAGACAACTGATAATAATGCGAACCAAACTCATTACTACAAAACATTGGTAGTAGCGATCGCTTTAGGTTTAATAGGTACATTTATCCGTTTTGTACCGGATGTATGTACGGCATTGGGCCAACAAACTTTTTTGTTTTCCGCAATAGCTAATATTGCTATGATCGTAGGTGCACTTATCGCATTCAAAACCGTTTTCGGAATTTTGGGATTTGGAAAAAACCGTGACTAATTAAAAGTAAACTAAGATATTTGAAAGCCCCAGTTTACTGGGGCTTTTTTATTTTAATCCTTTTTTTAAACTCAAGTTCATTGTTGACGATCCCGTCCCGTTATGCTTTCATGATCTATAAGGCACAAAAAAGGCCTCACGATCGTGAGGCCTTCTTTTGTATGATTATCGCAGACTACGCGAAAAGAGACCAAGTAGACCAAGGAATACGTGAAAGAATCAAAATCAAACCGATGATATAGAAAATAACAACCGTTTGGTTTGCTTTTTTTGCATTTTCAATCTTTTTAGCTTTAGAGTAACCAATTGTAATCAATACAATAGCAATGATCATGGTTAAAGGGTGTTCGATGATTTTAAAACGTAATGTCGGATCTTTCATTACGGCGCCAGAGATCATCGATGGATACTTTAAATAAAAGAATAAGATCAATCCCACCAATAATTGAATATGCGATGCAATGAAACCCAATAAAGCAATTTTACGGTTGTACGGTTTGTTGCCTAAATAGTTTGATAGGGTGATCACGATCGATATCACCAGGGCTAGCAATAATACAATTGCTATAGTCGAGTGTAAGTGTAACATAAAAGCTCTCTTTATTTATTTCCTAAGTTAGCAAAGATAAAAATATAATGAATGTATTTATCAAAAATCATTGTTCGAGCAGAAATACCTCCGCTATTGGATTAAATAAGTACATGCGTTTGCTACTCAATTCCATGCACTTATAGCGTTTTCTTATTTTTTCAATACGTTGAAATGAGCGACCATTTTGCAACCTAAAGAAATGACCATCCTCTAGGGATTCCACCGTAAGGGCACTGGTTTTGACGGTATCGTATGATTTTAAGGTTCGAAACAGGTGAAGGTCCGTGCAGCTCGAAGCCGCAGGATTTTCCATATAACGATGAATAGCACTGCTGATATCGGTAGGAAAAATATTCAATTTAAGGAAGGGCTCCATCAGTTCCTTGAAATTATTTTTCCACTCTGTACCATGTGGTTTGACACGATGCTGATGTTTATTCCACGTTTGTAAATGCGCAAATTCATGGATCGTCGTAATCAAAAAGGAATAAGAATTTAAATCATGGTTGACTGAGATGCGGTGCGGGCTTCCTCTAAACGGCGCACGGTAATCTCCTAGCTTGGTACTCCTTGAACGAGAGATCTTAAATAAACAGCGGGTATGATTAATCCAGTTGGATATAATAGGAGCTGCTTCTTCGGGCATGTATTTTTTGAGCGTGGCACTATAATCTTGCATGCCATAAAAATAGGATTTATTCATGTCAATAGTGCTGAATGAGAACATTCTTTTGTCAAAAAAAGAATCAGTTTACTAAGAATAATAGCTTAATTTCCGGTTTTTGTTTGGATAATTGATATTATTTTTAGTATTTAGTACTTGTAAATGTCAAAATTGAGAAAGTCAGTAAAGAGAATTTATGTTTTTTTAAAATAAAACGTATTGAAATTGCCTGAGTTTTAGGTAAATTACCTACAGAAAGGTTCATAAATATAGGATCCGATTGAGGACGGTTTTTCCTCCAAACTGTAAAATAGACCTGCAAGAATATGCTAGATACCTTACATATTAGAAATTATGCGCTCATCAACGAATTGGAAATCCAATTTGATAAAGGTTTAAATATGATTACCGGCGAAACCGGTGCCGGTAAATCTATTATCATGGGCGCATTATCGCTGATCTTAGGAAATAGGGCCGAAGGGAAGCATTTTTTCGACCCAACCAAGAAATGTGTGATAGAAGGGGAATTTAAAGTTGGGTCTTATCAGCTACTTGTTTTTTTTGAGGAAAATGATCTCGATTACGCGGACCACACCATTATTCGAAGAGAAATCTCGCCCGATGGTAAATCTCGGGCATTTATTAATGATTCACCGGTCACACTGGCGATCCTCAAAGCTTTAGGTGAGCAGTTGATTGATGTGCATTCGCAACATGCAACATTGCAGATTAATACAGAAGATTTTCAGTTCCTTGTAGTCGATAGTGTTGCAGGTTCATTTGGCCTCAAGCAAAATTATCGAGCGAGCTTTTTCGCTTACAAGAGGGCGAAAAAAGAACTCGAAGAGTTTAAGGAAATGGTCAAGAAAGCCGCTATTGAGCAGGATTATTTTCAGTTTCAATTTGATGAGCTTGATGCCGCCCGATTGGTGGCAGATGAGCAGGGACAACTCGAAGTACAACAGCGGCAGCTGGAAAACGCAGAAGATATCAAGCGTGCATTAACTGGTGCGTCACATCTATTGGTAAATGAAGATACGGCAGTTTTAAGCCGTTTAAAAGAGGCGATGAGCCAAGTGGAAGGTATTGTTTCATTTCTGCCTGAGGCGGCAGATTTGGCTGCACGATTAAAGAGTACATGGATTGAGCTGAAGGACGTCGCAGCAGAGCTGAGTTCGCTTGAAGAGGATACCCAAATCGACGAAGGTACTTTGTTGGAGATCAATGAACGCTTGAGTTTATTATATTCTTTACAGAAAAAACATCATGTGGACTCCGTTGAGGAGCTGATCAAATTACGCGATGATTTAGAATCCAAACTGTTTGCTATAAATTCCTCGGATGAGCAATTGGAGCGACTGGAGAAAGAAGTAGTTGCTAAATTAGCTATTGCTCAAAATAAAGGAAAAGAACTCTCAGCAGCCAGAAAGAAAGTCTTGGATTTAATCGCAAAAGATGTACAGGCTACTTTGTCAAATGTAGGGATGCCCAATGCATTGTTGCAAATTAATCTCGAGCCATTGAAGGAAGGGGATATGCGGGAATCGGGAATAGATTCAATACAGTTTTTATTTTCGGCCAATAAAGGACAGGCATTGCAATCCATTCATCGGGTTGCCTCTGGCGGAGAGCTCTCCAGGGTGATGTTGGCCATTAAATCCCTGGTTGCAAAAACCTCTGCATTACCGACCATTATTTTTGATGAAATCGATACCGGAATCTCTGGAGAGGTAGCGTTGCGTGTGGGGGAGGTGATGGAAAGCCTTGCAGAGAACATGCAGGTCATTGCTATTTCCCATTTACCCCAAATCGCAGCTAAAGGTGCTGCACATTATAAAGTGTATAAGGAAGATAAAGCCAATCGGACAATCTCTAACATTGTTCGATTAGATCAAGAAGGGAGGGTCAAGGAAATTGCTCAGATGCTCAGTGGTACCAATCCAACAGACGCGGCACTTGAACATGCAGAGTTATTACTGAAAGGATAGCTACTAAATAAAAAAAGGTCTTAGAGATTCTCTAAGACCTTTTTTATTTAGTTTCCACCGTTATCAGCATCCGTTAATGTTACTTTTACTAACATATTGTCCGGACGGACTGGTTTATTGTCGCTACCCACATAATCAGCATAGAGATATACTTTACCAATTTTATACTCCACGCGATAATTATAAGGGCCGATAGCTGAAGGAATGTTGATGAAATAATTTGGATCATTATCAAATGATACAGCTACTCCCACGTGTCCGTAGTCGAAATATTTTGCATCTAATTCGGGAAAGTCCAATTCATTTGAGAAAGAATATCCGGTTTTGTCAACTCCCCAAGAAGAGGAGACTACCTTCGTATTAAAAGTTACTCCCGGTAAATAGTTTGTAACGTATTCTTTCTTACAAGAAGAAAATGAAACCAAGGCTGCGGTTCCAATTAATGCTGCTAATAAAAGTCTTTTCATATTGTTCGTGTTATTTGTGACAATTTTATTATAGGACGATAAAATAGTGCGAAAGTTTAACGCCAACTTTCTTTACAACAAAAAATGCACCATAAAGGTGCATTTTATTGAAATTATTTTTGATACAGCTAAAGCTTACTTCTCAGCGGTGTCTTTCGAAGACTTCGAATCTGAGCTAGAAACCTCAATATCTTTGGTTTCCGGATTAATGCTCACGGTCAAAACTGAACCAGTTTGCACATTTCCTTTGAGGATTTCTTCTGCAATCGGATCTTCGAGATATTTCTGGATTGCTCGTTTTAATGGACGTGCACCAAAATTACTGTCATAACCTTTGTCTGCAATGAAATCTTTTGCCTCATCTGTCAAATTGATCGTATAACCCAAATCGGCGATTCGTTTGAACAATGACCTCAACTCAATATCAATGATTTTGAAGATGTTTTCTTTTGTCAATGAATTGAAGACAATCACATCATCAATACGGTTCAAAAATTCTGGAGCAAAGGCTCTTTTCAAAGCGGTTTCGATAACTCCACGTGAATGCGCATCAGATTGTTGTGATTTTGCCGCAGTGGTGAAACCAACACCCTGACCAAATTCCTTCAATTGGCGTGCACCAATATTTGAAGTCATAATGATTATGGTATTTCTGAAATCCACTTTACGGCCTAAACTATCTGTCAGTTGACCCTCGTCCAATACCTGTAGCATGAGGTTAAACACATCTGGGTGAGCTTTCTCAATCTCATCCAATAAGACAACCGCATAAGGTTTACGACGTACTTTTTCAGTCAATTGACCACCTTCTTCGTAGCCGACATATCCTGGAGGCGCTCCAACAAGGCGAGATACCGCGAATTTCTCCATGTACTCACTCATGTCTATTTGGATCAGCGCATCTTCTGTATCAAACATAAATCGCGCTAATTCCTTAGCCAACTCTGTTTTACCGACACCAGTAGGACCTAAGAAGATAAACGAACCGATTGGCTTTTTAGGATCCTTCAAACCCGCACGGGTACGTTGTATAGCTTTCACCAATTTACCTACAGCGTCATCTTGACCAATGATTCTTCCCTTCATCAACTCAGCCATATTCAACAGTTTTTGACTGTCTGTTTGACTAACACGTTGTACTGGAATACCTGTCATCATGGCTACTACTTCAGCAACATTTTCTTCCGAAACAGTATAGCGTTTAGACTTCGTCTCTTCTTCCCAAGCGATTTTTTCTTTCTCGAGCTCCTCGATCAATTTTTTCTCCGTATCACGCAATTTGGCAGCCTCTTCGTATTTTTGACTACGAACGACTTTGTTCTTTTCCAATTTGACCTCTTCAATTTTATTCTCAATGTCAATAATGGACTGCGGTACATGAATATTGTTTAAGTGCACGCGAGAGCCTGCCTCATCCAAAGCATCAATAGCCTTATCTGGTAAGAACCTGTCTGTAATGTAACGTGTTGTTAACGACACACAGGCTTCAATCGCTTCTGGAGTGTAGGTCACGTTGTGGTGATCCTCATATTTCTCTTTGATACGATTCAATATTTCAACTGTTTCGTCATGTGTAGCCGGTTCAATCGTTACACGTTGGAAACGACGGTCCAAAGCACCATCTTTTTCAATGTATTGACGATATTCGTCCAATGTTGTTGCACCAATACATTGGATTTCTCCTCTTGCCAAGGCTGGTTTGAACATATTGGAAGCATCTAACGATCCTGAAGCGCCACCTGCACCAACGATGGTGTGAATCTCATCGATAAATAAGATGACATCCGGTGATTTCTCCAGTTCATTCATAACCGCTTTCATACGTTCTTCAAATTGACCGCGATATTTCGTCCCGGCAACCAATGAAGCTAGATCCAATGTAACTACACGCTTATTGAAGAGTACACGCGATACCTTGCGTTGGACAATGCGAAGCGCAAGTCCCTCCGCAATAGCTGATTTACCAACTCCCGGTTCACCGATTAACAACGGATTGTTCTTCTTGCGTCGGGATAAAATTTGAGACACACGCTCAATCTCTTTTTCGCGACCTACAATAGGATCCAATTTACCCTCTTCGGCAGCTTTGGTCAAATCACGGCCAAAGTTGTCCAATACTGGAGTTTTGGATTTAATATCCGAAACTTTTTTAGGTTGGATATATTGATCATCCTCTGCAAAATCATCATCGCCGGTAGGAGAGCCCGGAGCTTCGTCCTTGATCGTCGTTCTATTTTGCTCAACTTCAGATTTGAAGATGTCGTAAGTCACATTGTATTGTTGTAAAATCTGAGAAGCAATATTATCTTCATCCCGTAAGATAGCCAATAATAGATGCTCCGTTCCGATGATATCCGATTTGAATATTTTAGCTTCCAAATAAGTGATCTTCAAAACTTTTTCAGCCTGTTTTGTTAATGGCATATTGCCAATAGGTGCTCGTGAAACCGATGCCCCCTTCACTGCGTCCTCCACAGATTGACGTAGTGCTGCCGTGTCAATGCCTATGTTTTTAAGGATCTTTATCGCCATTCCATCGCCTTCACGAATCAATCCAAGCAATAAATGCTCTGTTCCTATATAATCGTGACGCAATCTTAAAGCTTCCTCTCTACTGTACGATATGACATCCTTTACGCGCGGTGAAAATTTTGCTTCCATTGAATACCTTTCTGTTTTATATTAAGGATATATAAATGTAGTAAATTCTGCATTTCAAACCTTAAAATTATTTTAAATAATGTCATCAACAATTAAGCCATGACCGTTATACGTCCAAAATGTCAGTATAAAAGATTACATTTGTATGTTAATATAACAAGAGTTTTCGAATTTTTTTAAATTTTATGTCAGACGAGAAGATCATTTTTTCGATGGCGGGTGTCAACAAGATCTATCCGCCTCAAAAACAAGTTTTAAAAAATATCTATTTATCTTTTTTCTATGGTGCGAAGATCGGCGTGATCGGTTTGAATGGATCAGGTAAATCTTCCCTATTAAAAATTATCGCTGGATTGGATAAGTCATATCAAGGCGAGGTGGTGTTCTCCCCTGGTTATTCTGTGGGTTATTTAGCGCAAGAACCTCAATTGGATCTTGAAAAGACTGTTCTTGAAGTGGTACAGGAAGGTGTTGCCGAAATTACAGCCATCTTACAGGAATATGAAGAAATCAATGAAAAATTTGGCCTGCCTGAGGTTTATGAAAATGCCGATGAGATGGACAAATTGTTGGCAAGACAAGGTGAACTTCAGGATATCATTGATGCCACTAACGCTTGGGAAATCGATTCGAAATTAGAAAGAGCAATGGATGCTTTACGTTGCCCTGAACCAGATGCGAAGATTGTCAATTTGTCAGGTGGTGAGCGTAGACGTGTAGCATTATGTCGCTTATTATTGCAGGAACCAGACGTATTGCTCTTAGATGAGCCGACCAACCACTTGGATGCCGAGTCGATCGATTGGTTAGAACAACATTTAAAACAATATAAAGGAACTGTCATCGCCGTTACCCACGACCGTTATTTCTTGGATAATGTTGCTGGATGGATTCTTGAATTGGATCGCGGTGAAGGTATTCCCTGGAAAGGAAATTATTCTTCTTGGTTAGATCAAAAAGCAAAACGTCTCGCGCAGGAAGAAAAGCAGGAAACCAAACGTCAAAAAACCCTGGAGCGTGAGCTGGAATGGGTGCGTATGGCACCGAAAGCACGTCATGCTAAATCGAAAGCACGTTTGCATAACTATGAAAAATTAGCTTCTGAGGAAACGAAAGAACGCGAAGAAAAATTGGAATTGTTTATTCCGCCGGGGCCACGTCTGGGGAACTCTGTCATTGAGGCAACGAATATCTCCAAAGCCTATGGCGATCGTATTTTATTTGAGAACTTAAGCTTCATGTTGCCGCCGGCAGGTATCGTAGGGATCATTGGACCAAATGGTGCGGGTAAAACAACTTTATTCCGCTTGATCACAGGACAGGAAACGCCGGATACAGGTTCTTTCAAAGTCGGGGAAACAGTGAAATTGGGCTATGTGGACCAAATGCACCACGACCTCGATCCGGAAAAATCGGTTTGGGAAAATATTACGGGTGGCAGCGACAATATGATGTTGGGTAACCGCTCGGTGAACTCAAGAGCTTATGTTTCCAAATTTAATTTTAACGGTGCTGATCAACAAAAGAAAGTAGGTGTGCTTTCGGGTGGAGAACGTAATCGTGTTCACCTGGCTATCACGCTTAAAGAGGGATCAAATGTACTCTTGCTCGATGAGCCGACCAATGATATTGATGTAAATACCTTGCGGGCACTGGAAGAAGGCTTGGAGAACTTCGGCGGTTGTGCCGTTGTGATTTCCCATGACAGATGGTTCCTGGATCGTATTTGTACCCATATCCTTGCTTTTGAGGGCGATTCACAGGTTTATTTCTTCGAAGGTAACTATACTGAATATGAAGAAAACCGTAAAAAACGCGTGGGTGATGTAACGCCACATCGTATTAAATACAAAAAATTAGTTAAATAATAGGAGTGGATCATGGAGAGCGGAAGGCTTTTGGCTGCTATAATAGACCACGCTATTGATGGAATAATAACCATAGACAACAGGGGGAATGTGGAAAGCATTAACCCTGCTGCCTTGGAATTGTTCGGTTATCAGGCTGAAGAGGTAATCGGACACAATATATCCATGTTAATGCCTGAACCTGATCGTGGCAATCACGATGGTTATCTACATAATTACCAAACCACAGGCCACAAGAAGATTATCGGAATCGGCCGCGAAGTGATGGGCTTAAAGAAAAATGGAGAAACATTTCCATTTCGCTTAGCAGTCAGTGAGGTTTGGTTAAAAGATAAGAATATCTTTACAGGCTTTATTCACGATTTATCGCGTGAGAAAGCTGCCGAGGATATGCTCAAGCAACATGCTGCCGAACTTGAGCATAAAGTCAGTGAACGTACGCGCGATCTGATCTCCTTGGTGTCCGAACTTGAAAAGGCGAAGGCAGAGGTTTCTAAATCCTTGGAAAAAGAAATTGAGCTTAGCCAACTAAAATCACGTTTTGTGTCTATGGCTTCGCATGAGTTTCGTACGCCTCTAAGCTCCGTCCAGCTTTCAGCTTCGCTGATTGAAAAGTATGCCGAGCGACCGGATGATAAAACTAATATCATTAAACATACCAATAAAATCAAAGGTGCAGTTCAATTGCTGACCAGCATTCTGAATGATTTCCTATCCTTAGAGAAACTGGAAGCTGGTATCGTTGTCATGAATAAGCAATACATCAATCTGGTCGAATTGGCGGAAGAGATTACCGAAGAAATGCAATTGATCTGTAAGAAAAATCAGCATATTGTATACCAACATACGGGAGAAATTGGACATTTTACCTTAGATCCAAATCTGTTGAAAAACGCTTTGGTCAACTTAATTTCCAATGCAATCAAATATTCCGGAGAAGACACATTGATCGAATTTACAACCTGTATTGACGACGAAGGCTGCTTAATATCCGTGAAAGACAATGGTATTGGTATACCCGAGGAAGATCAAGTACATTTGTTTGAGCCTTTTTTTAGAGCACATAATACAGGTAATATCCCTGGTACAGGATTAGGCCTGAATATCGTAAAACGGTATATCGAATTGATGGAAGGTCAGATGGAATTTGAATCGGAAGTACATAAAGGAACTTCATTCCGCGTGCGCTTCAAGGAGAGCGTTGTTGATAAATAGAGGCAAAGCATAAAAGGGTCTAAAACATAAAAAGGACAGAATAAATAATTGCAGATGAGAAATAAAAAGACAATTCTAATTATTGAAGATAATATTGATATCCGAGAGGGGACTACCGAAATATTGGAGTTGACAGGAAGGTATGATGTCATTACTGCCGAAAATGGACGTGTTGGAGTCGACCTGGCGACAAGACATATACCTGATCTGATTCTCTGTGATATCATGATGCCTGAATTAGATGGTTATGGCGTCTTATTTATGTTAAGCAAAATTGAAAGTACAGCCAAAATTCCGTTCATTTTTCTGACCGCCAAAGCGGAACGCGCAGATATGCGCAAAGCGATGGAGATGGGAGCAGATGATTATCTGACCAAACCTTTTGATGATGTTGAATTGATGAATGCAATAGATGTGCGCCTCAAAAGACATGAGCAGCTGGCAGCAGATGTTTCGCAGGAAGATGATTTGAGTTTGAGTGCTGAAGAGCAGGTATTATTGCTACATGAACTTCTCGCTAATTCACGCGTGAAAACCGTGAAGAAAAAACAGTCTATTTATGAAAAAGACGATTCGCCAACATATGTCTATTTTGTGAAATCTGGACAGGTGCGCAGTTTTAAGTCTTATAAAGATGGACGCGAGCTGTCTACGGGTATTTTTATTTCAGGAAATTATTTTGGCTATGCCTCGATTTTGTTGAATGATAATTATGAAGACTACGCCGAAGCAGTTGAGCCAAGTGAAATTGTCTTGATACCAAAAGACAGTTTTCTGGAGCTGTTATGGAAAAAGCCTGCAATAGCCAGTAAATTTATTAAGCTTCTTTCTGTCGATTTACGGGAAAAGGAAGAACAATTGCTTGGCTTTGCCTATCATTCTGTCCGTAAGCGGGTCGCAAACGCGTTGATCAGTGTTGCTGAAAAAAGTGGAATCAATATAAACGAGGTCAATGCATGTACAATTGACGTGACACGGGATGGTCTGGCTTCAATTGCAGGGACAGCCAATGAAACTGTTTCCCGTATGCTCTCTGATTTTAAAGAAGAAAAATTGATTTCAAAAGAAAAAGGCAAAATATACATCAATTCCATCAAGAACCTGCGGGATGTGAAGCAGTAGGTGACAGAAACGAAGATTTAAAAATGACTAGTCCTGAAAAAACGATACAGATTTTCAGTGATTAAAAATACTTAAATTTAAGCAGTAGTAGCCGAAAGGTTGCTACTGTTTTTTGTTTTGTAAGTTCTAAAGTTCATATTTGATTTCATGT
>Ga0209934_1000582_pt1 | contig 40747 bp, 37 predicted proteins | sample ThiBiot_750_plan_2_FD_183950 | JGI IMG/M metagenome (GOLD analysis project Ga0209934, IMG submission 183950) | Wastewater bioreactor microbial communities from Cape Town, South Africa - Thiocy_expt_750_plan (SPAdes) | ecosystem: Engineered > Bioreactor > Thiocyanate-remediating >...
GCCGTGTTCTCTATCAAAGCGGGTGCAAAGATATGCATTTTATTTATACATCTCCAAATATTTTAATGCCTTTTTTTCAAAATATTTTAACCGAAATATACAAAACCCTTAAACAAAACTACTTAATGAAAATTTGTTTTTTTGTGAAGTATTTGCAAAATGGCGTCAATCCACATTCTTCACATTTTGGCTTACGAGCCAAGCATACATATCTGCCATGTAATATCAGCCAATGATGTGCTTTCGATAAATATCGAGAAGGGATATATTTTATCAATTCCCGTTCTGTTTGAGCCGGATTTTTTGAATTATCAGTCAAACCTATCCTATTCGAAACTCTGAACACATGGGTATCAACAGGCATAGCCGGCTTATTAAAAGCGACTATAAGCATTACATTGGCAGTTTTGCGCCCAACCCCGGGTATTGACTCCAACTCCTCCAAAGTATCGGGGATTTGGCCGTTAAAATCAGCCATAACCTTCTTTGCCATCCCAACAAGATTCTTCGCCTTGTTATTGGGGTATGAAATGCTTTTGATATATTCATAAACATCATCCGGAGAAGATACTGCCAAAACCTCGGGTGTTGGAAATGCTTCAAAAAGCGCAGGAGTAACCATATTAACCCTCTTGTCGGTGCATTGAGCAGATAGAATAACCGCAATCAAAAGATGGAATGGACTATCATAGTGGAGTTCGGTATCCACAACCGGCATATTTTTATCAAACCAGTCTATCACACGTTCGTATCGTTCTTTCTTTGTCATATAATAATTAGATAAAAACACAAAATCCCCTATAGTTATAACTATAAGGGATTTTTTATAATTTAAGTTTTAATAATTACCAGAATGCAACCCTGTTGTCTTTTACATTCATTTTTTCTTTCAAAACCAACATTGCCTGAGACATCAATTGATACATGTTGCTTTGACGTATCATTTGTTTTGACTGTGCCGGGTCGAATGTCGCTGTATTTTCAGTCTTACTTGTTACATCTATCACGTACACTCCCGATTTACCTTTCTTAGGAGCTTCCAGCTTGTTTACTTGCCCATGTTTTGCATATACGTTCAACAACGGCTCGTAACCAACACCCGATATATTATTCGTTTGGAAAGTAACAAAGTTTACAGTATCAACTCTTCCTGCTATAGCCTGAGCATATCCATCTAGTGAAGTCAAGTTTTTAGCTTTCAGATCAGCAATTATTTTTTCTGCCTTTTTATCATTAATCAATTCAGCTTTCAACATTGCTGAAACTTCTGATACCGGCATATAATCACCGCTTATTTCATTCTTAACTACAGCAATGATTCTCTTGTTGGTAAGATTATCAAATTTCTTCACAGACCCAACTTTATTATTGAAAGCCCAAGATATAACTTGACGAGAACCTGCAACCTGCCCCAATAACATATCAGACGGAGAAACAACTGCATTTGATATAATATTATATCCTTTAGTTAATGCAGCATTATCGAAATTCTGAACATTTCCGTTTTCAGCAACAAATTGGTTCAACTCGTTATCTACCAAGTTTTGAGTCTTATCACTAACAATCACCGGCATTTGTATAAGTGCAATCTTAACTTTTGCAACAGGATTGGTTTTATCTTCAACACGTACGATTTGTGTCTGACCATTTATTGACACATTGAAGACATCGCCTTTAGCTGCTCCGAAGCATTTTTTGATCAAATCTCCACCGGCACTAGCCAAAGCCATTTCTGTAGCCCAGCCAATATTACCGCCATTTGATCCCGGCATCAACTCATTTGCTAGAGCAGAAAAATCTTTACCTCCTTTAATTACATTCAATAAACTGTCAGAGATATGAGTTGCAGTAGCCTGATCCAAGCCCTGAGGTAATGGAATCATCTGTAGTTTTACAGAGTCAGCAGCAGAAGTTCTGTCAACCAGCTTATACATTATATATGATTGCTCGTTGCGTTCAGGTCCGTTTACTTGACCAATTGTAGCTGTTTGAGCAAATTCTTTCATATCTGCAGGTAATGTATTTACCGAGATAAATGCATCTACATACTGATTGTTTGAATATTCATTAACAAGTAGTCCAGGATTATCTGTTGCTACAAATTTATCATGAATAGCATTGATTTCTTTTTCTACAGCAGCATAATCTTCATCACTCGGAACAACATCTTTTACAAAGTAAGAGATCTTACGTAATTCAGATTCAAGCTTAAAGTTGTTTTTACGTTGATCGTATAACGCTTTAATATCCTTATCTGTTACATCCTTAGCAACTAAAGAGTCTGCGATAGAAGTATATTTTTGTACAACATACGAGATGCTGGCTTGTGTCTTAGAGTCATCAAAAGCCGATTTAGCTTCTGTGGCTGTAGGAATCACAATACCTGCAACTATAGCTGAATATTTTTCTTCGAGACGTTGATATTTCATCATATTCTGGATAAATGTCCAGATTTCTCTCCTTGCCTGTATTTCAGCTCTTTGATTCTCAGGCAAATTAGTATCATCCTGAGAGATAGTTTGTATGAACTGATTTAAAGCCGCTCTTTCGAATTGACCTGTTTGAGGATTAACGAAGAATGGTATCTGATGAAGTATCGGAGCTACGTTAGGCCCTGTAACCATATCATTCAATTCTTCTTTGGTCACATTTAAGCCAAGTTGAGCAGCCTGCTTGTCGAGAATAATCTCTTTCACCATTTGTTGGTAAACCATTTCGCGAATTTGCAAAGTAGCATTTTCGTCCAATGAGTTCTGTCCAGACATTATTTTCTGAAAATGTTCCCACTGCGCAATCCTATCTGCATACTGCTTAGTTGTAACAACTTCACCGTCTACAGTGAATGCTTTATCCTTACTTTTGTTTATAAAAGAAGATATTTCGCTCCAAGGGAGGACGAATGCCAATAGTCCGAGAGCGATAACTCCGATCAAGAGACTCGATTTGCTTCTAATTTTCTGTAAAGCAGCCATTTAAATAAATTATTATTTTATATTATTAGTTATTTTATTTACAATTTATAACTTTTTGCGCACGAAGATAATAAATTGAGATTGAATTTCATTCATAATTGAATAACTATTCTTTCTTTTCCTCATTGTTTTGATCATCTGCATTCGCTTCTTGATCTTCATTGTATGTTATTGGGGAGTCTTTCACATTCCAGAATCGATATTCTGTCATTTGTTGATTTGCCTCAAACCCACCCATACCGTGTAAAGTCATTTTATCAGGTCTGAAAACTTCTACATATTTCTTTGAATACACTTTCTGCTGACGCTGATCCCAAAATAATTCTTCGCTCTTAAAAGTCTCTCCTAACTTATTACGTATCACAACATGTCCTTTCAGTTGCCATAGCTTTTTACTTGTAAAGTTCCAAGCTGTATCAGCCTTTACTGTAGCAACTATGCTAAAGATAGTATCGAATTGCTCAACATAAAGGCCGTCAGGGAAAAACCAGTGGGGATCTTTCGCCCTGTCGAATATTTCCCATGTTTTAGCAATCACTTTATATCGTATGAGCCCCGAATCGGATATTAACATGGTTACACTATCCGTATTCAAAGAGGGAACCTTATCAGCATCATAATGGAGGTCGACAGTACTCTTTACTTCTTCTTTACAGGATATAAAAAAGAAAGCCATAACAGATAAAAATACTGTTACAACCGATAGATTCTGTCGTGTCTTTAACTGTTGCATTTTAAAAAGAAGTAGCCCCAATGTATTATTGAGGCTGAATATAGAGTTATATTTTGTTAGTCAATTTTCTTACGGAAGAACCAGAACTCATTAATATTCACATTTAGAGAAACTCCAAAATATTCTTCGGCAATCATGGTTTTAATCTGTGGCTTAATCTTCTTATATTCGAAGTTTAAATTAATATATGAAACCCTTCCTCCCAGATTATCCCTTATCGGGAAACCAAATCCAAGGGTTGCACCATATTCTTTATATCCTTCTACCTTTTTCGTAGAGGCTTCGGTTACATTCAAATAAGAATTACTATAGTTAAGCCCTCCTCTGAATTTTATTTTTTTGAAGAAACTTCTGTCATACGGATCAATCATATATTCGGCACCTACATTGTACCTCCATCTATTATTGAAACGTTCACTGTCGGACAGTTCATCTCCCATGAGTGAAGAGTATTTCACTCCATCCCATTTCTGATAGGTAATATCAGCTCCTACAACAAGCCTTTCGTTACGTTTCCAAGTAAATCCGGCTCCATACGTTTCAGGAAGACCTGCACTGATTCCATTCTGAGTAATGGTGTCACCACTGGCAATACCTCCTGCTACATTCAGTTCATAATGATAATTTGTATAATCTGCTTTTGAGTTTATCTTAGGAGAATATACAGCACCGACAGTAAAGACATCTTTCTTCGAAACAGGGAATTCATATTGAACACCAATATCAAATTTAGCTGACTTTATAGACAGTTCGGTATAATCGGTAGAAGTATAACTATTTGTACCACTAGAGCCTACAGAAGGAAGACTTCTTGTGTGGTTCATCGTACCAAAAAGAAAAGACGCATTTGCTCCTACTGAGAATCCTTTCAATGGTGTAGAGTAACCTAGTCCTCCATAGACCTGGCTTAGGCCGCCCGATCCGGTGAACGATTTTGTATAAGTTACAGTAGTACCTCCGCTTGCAGTCTCTGTTGATCCGAATTTATATCCTACAGAAGAAAAAGGAATTACTCCAAAACTCATACCAAGTCCCTTTTTGAGTGGTACTAAGATTGTGATATAATCCAATCCTCCGCTGTAATGAGAATCTGAATTTGTGCCGTCACTAAGCTTACCCTTATTAAATGACACTCCCATATCAAATAAAAATGTAAGAGAGTCTACTCTCGAATACGAAGCCGGATTGAGAGGGTTTGCACTTTGGCTATTACGCAAACCATATCCGATGCCTCCCATCGCCTTAGACGCACCTACATACTGATCTCTCAGAACTCCATAACCATACCTACTGTAAGGGGAATTTGTTTGTGCCTCTATTGAGCATACCATAATAGCCGAAACGGCAAATAAAAGAAGTACTTTTCTCTTCAACATTATAAAATATAATATACAATTTATCTTTACTCTATCGGGGTATTATGATCCCGATGAAAATTACATCTGTTCTTGTCAAACTATAATTCACCATTCTATAACAAAAAAACGAACACTTTATTATTTATAGAGGATAAATTATCTTGGATTTTTTATGGTTCGAAAGAAAATATACTATGAAAGTTAAAACATAAATATAGTATATGCCATAATTCTATAATCCAGTCACAAAGTCTCTTCAGATCTTAATCAAATTTGTGCAAAGTAAATTAAAAAAACTTAGTTAAGCGAGTTTTTAAATAAAATGTCATATTTTTTTTGCCTTAAAAAGGTTAATTATCCTTATTTTGATACCTTTGTGAGTGACTTGAAAAATAATGAGAATACGAGATAAAAACTTCATAAACAATAAGTATTATCAAAAACTAGAACCGTTTAAGGACATCATCTGGTTCTTGGCACTTTTCCTGATATTCGAATTCATATGGAAGCTTTTTGTCCATATAGGAGATGATGAAAAAATACTATTGGTATTGGGTAAAGACCTCACTCGATACACCGAAGGTTTTTGCTTATGGACTGCCGAAACAATTTTCTGGTTGATTCATGATGTTTTAGGCAATCATAATTTTTTCATCAATGGAACTGTACTTCAGTTTGAAGGCTCTATACCCATCGATATAGTTTGGGGCTGTACGGGCCTGAAACAACTATTCATGTTCACATTTATTCTCACATTTTACTTTGGGCCGATAAAGAAGAAATTGTGGTATTTGCCCATGGCATTGCTTATTCTGTTGATTGTAAATATCCTTCGCCTTATTTTTATCTTCTACATTATAAAAGATCCATTTCCCGAGTGGTTTATATCGGTAAACGAATGGTACAATAACCGTACATGGAGTAACACGAGAGAAAATTATTACCAGTTCTACAAAGACTGGTTCAATGTATTCCACCGCGATATATTCACATGGATATATTATGATGGTGTTATATTTATCCTCTGGCTTATATGGGAAGAAAAGATAAACAAGCCTTTCTCCAGACTGAAAGATAAAATATCAAATTAACATCTTTACGATACTATTTGAATCGTCTACCTCTGAAGCGCATATTGTACAAAGGCTGAATTATATCCAGAAGCGGAAGAGAAAAATAGAATTTCCCCGAGAAAAAGTATTGAGAAGATTTGTTCAGGATAATCAGTTGAGTCGTTAATCTTAGCAAGAACAAGAAAACAGAAAGTCCGAGCAAAGCCCACTGGCTGAAAAATATACTATATACCACTAAGGCAATAAACAATAAATAAAAAGCACTACGCGTAATTGCTTCAAGCGAAAACAATGCCGTCACTCGCTTATTCAGATATGGACGTATAGAGCAGAACGATCTTTTTATTTGTCTCCACAGAGATAAGCCTTCTATATCTGTTTCCATAAAGCTATCTTGCACTAGAGAAACAGATGTATTTGACTCATCCATAATCCGGCTTATAAAGAGGTCTTCCCCACTCTCTATGTTCAACAACGAGGCATATCCTTTATGATCAAAGAATAAATGCTTACGAAAAAGAAGATTGCGATAATTGCCTATATATGGTTTTTTATTGAATACAGAACATATACACTGCATACTAAATAGTAAGTTATCGAATCGAGCTAAGCGATTGAAGAACTTCTTGTTCTCTTTGAAGCACGAATACCCCAACACAACATCTTTATCGGAAGACAATTCATTGACCATCGAAGAAATCCAGTTATTGGATACAGGCTTACAATACGGCTCGGTAAAAAGCAGAATATCTCCCGTTGCGGCTTTAACACCTATCGTCAAAGCCAATTTACGCCTATCCATCTTTTTATCATTCGAATAAGGAAGATAGGTATGGTATAAATTAGGATAACGCAGCTCTAATGATCTTAACAAAACATCACTTTCATCGGTAGACCCGTTATTGACCACAATCACCTCATAATCAAAAAATTCTTGCTCTAATATAACAGGTAAGTTCTCAGACAAACTATCGACCTCATTCTCAGAGACAATAATGACCGACACTTTCTGCATAAGCTGAGTTGCTTTACCTGTATCCTCAGTCTCTTTTGTAGCCCGTCTATATGGCTTTCTATAATACAGGAAGTAATAAAGCAACTGTATTATAAATAAAAGAACAAAGATAGAGAACCCAACAATCTCAGTCAGATTAAATTCGAAAGATGATAGTATTTCAGTCATTCCTATAGTGTGTATTATGAAAGGCCTTTAAACGATACAAGAGTCATACCGTAGTACGACCCTTGAAACATTATATGATAACGTACATTATTAAATTTTATCAGAGAAATAAGATTTAGGGATATCTCTGCAGTTGTATTGAGATGCCATTATTTCACCGTATGCTCCGGCAGAACGTAACACCAACAAATCTCCTCTTTTAGACTCATTCAGTTCGTAGTCTTTTACAAACACATCCGATGATTCGCAAATAGGGCCTACAACGTCATACTTCTGTATGGGTAAGTCGGAAGATATATTTTCCACCTTATGGTACGCCTGATAAAGAGCCGGACGTATAAGGTCTGTCATACCTGCATCTACGATAACAAAAGTTTTGCTTTCGCCGTGTTTTACATAAGTAACTTTGGTCACCAAGGAACCGCACTGAGCAACAATAGCTCTTCCCAATTCGAAGTGAACAACTTGGCCGTCTCTCAACTTTAGTCCTTTATGGAATAACTCAAAGTAGCGTTGAAAATCAGAAATAGGATTTGCGTCCGGATCGTCATAGTCTATACCAAAACCACCACCGACATTTATATTTTCAAGCTTCATTCCTTTAGCTTCAAACAAGTCCTGTAGTTCGTTTATACGCTCACACAAAGGGTCGAATGTATGCACATCTTCGATTTGTGAACCTATATGAAAGTGAATTCCGATAAGCTTAAGATTCTTCAATGACTTAAGTACCTCGATTGCATTATCAAGGTGAGCCATGCTGAATCCAAACTTATTTTCATTTAGCCCTGTAGTGATATATTCGTGAGTGTGCGCATCTACATTCGGATTGATACGAAGAGCTACTTGCGCTGTTTTACCTTTCTTGGCTGCCAACTCATTTAAAACAACGAGCTCAGGCATCGACTCTACATTAAAGCAGAAGATATTGAGGTCTAAGGCCAAATTTATTTCTTTATCGGTTTTCCCAACACCGGCAAAAACAATCTTCGACGCAGGAAACCCTGCTGTTATTGCTGCCTTCACTTCATTTCCGCTTACGCAATCGGCACCAAAGCCTTCTGAGGCGATCAATTCCAATATCCTGCGATTAGCGTTTGCTTTTATGGCATAGTGTTGAATAAATCCATATTTTTTAGTTTCTTCTTTTACGATTTTCAGTGTTCTTTTCAACAAGTCTGTATCGTAATAGTAAAAAGGTGTCTCTATACCTTTCAGTTTATCAACAGGAAAATTTCCTTTTGTCATTTGAAATTAGAAAAATTAATTAAACAATTTATCATTTAATATTTGAAGTGTTCTCTCTTTATCTTTTTTATATATAAGGAACGAAAAATTATATCTGCTACCTCCGTAAGACAACATTCTCACCGGAATTTCTTTCATGGCTCCCATAATATCTACCGATATACCCGAGTCTTGCGACTCCAGATCGCCAATTACCGATACAATTACCATATCAGGGTCTACTGATACAGTTCCATATTTTTTCAGATCATCCACAATGGCCTGAAGGTTACGGTCGTCATCAATTGTCAATGATACTCCTACCTCCGAAGTTGCCAACATATCGAGTGATGTCTGATAATTTTCGAAAACTTCTGCTATTTTACGTAAAAATCCATGGGCAAGCAACATCTTCCCCGACTTTATCTTTATCGCAGTAATATTATCTCTTGCACCGACCGCCTTTATCACATTTGCCTCTGTTTTATTAGATATAAGCGTACCTGCCGCATCAGGATATTGCGTATTCTTTAAACGAACAGGAATATCAGCAAGTTTAGCAGGGAGAATACTTGATGGATGAAGTATCTTAGTACCAAAGTACGCAAGTTCTGCCGCCTCATCAAAATTCAGCTGGCGGATAGGCGTTGTTGTTTTTACATAACGAGGATCATTGTTCTGCATAGTGTCTACATCCGCCCAGATTTCTATCTCTTCGGCATTTGCAGCTACACCTATCAATGATGCACTGAAATCACTTCCGCCCTTACGCAAGTCGTCTATTTCGCCATAAGCATTTTTACAAATATAGCCTTGTGTGATATACAAATCAGCATCTTTAGACTCTTCAAGCAATGCCGATAGTTTCTCTTTAATATATACAGGATCGGGAGTTGAGTTTTTATCTGTGCGCATAAACTCTAGCGCAGGGATCAATACAGCATTTACCTTCTTATCCAACAGATACAGATGGAATAGTTCGGAGCTTATCAATTCACCTTGAGCCAACACCACACGCTCTTCGAAGAGTGTGAACAAGTCTTTGGTAAATGTACGGATATAATCAAACTTGGAAGTCAAAAGCTCATGCGCCAGTTTTTTAGACTCTTCATTCTCGAAAAGAGAATCAACCAGTTCTACATATTGCTTTTCGAGCCTATTTATTATTTCTATTGCTCCTTCTTGGTTCTTTTTATATAGGTAATCGGATATCTCAGTCAAAGCTTCGGCCGTGCCACGCATAGAAGATAACACAACAATATTGCCATTATCCTTCACTACAATATCAGCCACTTCTTTTATTTTGTCAACAGTAGCTATAGATGCACTTCCAAATTTTTGAACTTTCATATTAGTACCTTATTTATAAATATTAGCCGTAACCAAGATGCAAAAATACAAAAATTTTTGAGCCTTCATTTCAGATTTACACATATATTTACAATCAAGCTCTATTTTTATCAAAAAAATACACAATAGTCTATTTTAATTCAAAGCGATAGCTTAAAACAACTACACCACCACACAAACAAACAGCCAACATCCTTATTATAAGTATATTAACATTATAAAACATCAAATTACAGTTAATATATTTCTGTATTTAACAAAAAGACTTTACCTTTGCAGCCGAAAATCAAAACAAGGATATACTAAGCGTAGTATAATTTGTTTTGTATCCCAAAAATTGGGAGAGCCATATTCTATTTCTGTGAGGCATTGGGATAAGGCTTTAGTGGTAACCAAATAATTATTTTATGAAGTATGCGAAGTATTTCTTGTTTGTAGGTATTGCTTTAATCGGCTTATCATCGAATACAACAAGAACTTCTGGGCTTTCTTCGGAAGGTATTTATCCGGGAAACCTGTTCCCTGATATCAAGAATTTAGAAAACAAATCAGGGACAAAAATGAACCTGTCTGATCTGAAAGGTCAAAAAATATTGGTAAATTTCTGGGCTGCTTATGACGCCCCTTCACACAAGGACAATGTACTTTTTGCAAATGTAATAGAGAACAAAAAGTATCCTGTGAGAATGGTGTCAGTATCTTTCGACAAGAATGAATCTGTATTTGAAAGAACGCTGACTATGGATCGCATAGATGCGAAGTATCAGTTTATAGCAAAAAACGATGCTTATTCTAGCTTATACGATCATTACCAATTGAGGAAAGGATTTAAGAATTACTTAATCGATGAAAACGGAGTAATTATGGCAATGAATCTTTCACCCAACGATTTAGATCAGTTATTGAAAAAGAATTAATTGATTTCATTTATTATAAAGCGTTTCATTTCCAGAAAATGAGACGCTTTATTCTTTTTATTTTTATCTTGCAGCGTAAATCACAACAAGAATGGCAAAGCGACAAAATACACAAGTCAACAAAGGCATAATAGCAAAAACACTAGACTGGGCATACTCTAAAGCCGTAAGCGGATTTACCGGAGTAGACTCTGCGTACGATTTGGGCAATAGCTACCTCGCACAACAAGGGTCACTCGAAGCCCAGGTAGACTCTCTGATTAAATGGCAAGTAGCCAAAGCAGCAACAAGCGGTTTTGTGACAGGGCTGGGAGGAGTTATGATAATGCCGCTGACGGTGCCGGCTAATATAGCCAGCGTAATTTATGTTCAGATACGAATGATTGCAGCCATAGCATACATGGGAGGACACGATATTCGCGAAGACAGGGTAAAGTCGCTAATTTATATATGTATGGTAGGCAACGGAGCCAAAGAATTACTGAAAGATGTGAGTGTAAAAGCGGGAGAAAGGCTCGCAGCCAAAATAGCAGAAAAAGTAAGTACCAGCATAGCAAGCAAAACAGGGGAAAAGAGTGTCACCTCCTTAGGTAAAGCCGTGCCGGTATTGGGGGGCGTAGTAGGCGGTTCATACGATGCGATAACAACAAGAGTAGTAGGCAAAGTGGCCAAAAAGATTTTTATTGACAAACAAGCTTCAGAAAAAGACTAAAACCAAACTAAAGCATCAGTCAAAAACATATTCCGTTGATAATACAAATTTTACCCCTTTCTTTTTTGCTTTATCAAAAATAGCCTTGGCATTCTCATTACCCGGATTTATCCAAGACATGCAATCTGTGAGAACAGTAACTTTCTTTGCCAACTCATCGCTTTCATCGAGAATATCATTCAAAGAGCTTGCAACACAATAGTCTGCCGCTTCACCCATCAACAACACTTCATCGAAAGCATTCAGTACCGATAACAGGGTTCTATTGAAGTGGGTTCCCACCTCATTCTCCCACTCTACTGCAGCTCTAAAAATACTATAATGTTCTGTTGATTGCGAATATCCTTTATAGAACAACTCATACGAATGTGCATTATCAATAGCCCACTGGGTCAGGCTGTCTGTCAACACCTTATTGATTGCCCATCCCTCTGTACCCAATATACAATGCATAGGCCATATGGTGCAAACACCTCCTTTGGCCTCCAGTTGCTCAAGATAAGGAAGCGCCTTTTCTTTATTAAATTGAGGAATCCAAACTCCTTTTCTGACATCAGAAGCGGTTATCGAAGAGAACAGAGCCGGACGATTGCCTAGCTCTCCTTTCCAATAACATTGATGAGCAATATGAATCGGCTGATGAGAATCCAATGTAAGTGCTATATAAGAGATTTGCTCCTGATTCTTTAATATAAAATCAGCCATACGTTTCACGTCGGCATCCGCACCTTTCACAAACAGTTCTCCTGTTGGTAAGGTAAAATCATTTTGGATATCAACACCCAGTATAGCTACTTTTTTCATAATCTCCTGTATTTGTTCAATATTATATATATTAGCTCTTACAAAGATACGACAAAAGGTAACAAAAGTAACACATATTACACGGTTTCTACCGTGTCACTTTGGGTAATTACAGATCAATTTTACCTCACTAACGAAGGGAGTAACAACCTTTATCTAATTTAGATAAATATAATCAGAAATGATAAAAATGCCGTATCTTCAAGCAATAAAATGGCTCTTATGCATATACATATAAACAAAGGTGTTTTCTATTCATTTAAGATAAAAGACAGAAAACGATTAGAATCGGGCATTCTCCTCGTTGAAGGAGAAGATTGGGTACTGATCAGCAGTATTTTTTCTGATTATATTGTGGATGGTTATATGCTCATTAATAAAAAATATATAACATCTATACACAGAACCGAAAAAGAGATGTTTACCGAAAAGGTGCTGAAAGCTTCTGATAAAACCGACATTGTACCATACATAGATATACCTCACTTATCGATAGACTCTCTTTTCAAATGGCTTGAAGACAAACATATTGTTTTTCAGATAGACAACAGGGATGAGAACCAATGCTGGATAGGTAAAATATTAGACTCGACCAAGAAGTCCATATTCCTTACACCGCTTACGCCTAAAGGAGAATGGGACAGGTCTTTATATTACGCTTTTCGCAAAGCCAATGTTCGTATCATTTCTTTCAATAGTGATTATATCAATTCACTAATGGCATATAACAAAAAACATGTTGAAGAGAGTGAATGATAACCTAAAATAATAAAAGATGCAGCTTTACAAATAATACACAGACTAAATACTTATTAAATAAAAAATAAGATGAAATGGGGAAATTTAAGACTTTTTGTTCCCAATTTTTTTTTATATTTTTACACCGCATTTACTTAAAGAGTACCAAAAGATTATATGGAAGAAGAAAAGATAGTACTACCCGAAATAAATTATTCTGACGATGATATAAAAACCCTCGACTGGCAGGAACATATCCGCCGTCGTCCGGGTATGTATATAGGAAAGTTAGGCGACGGTTCATCTGCCGATGATGGTATATATGTACTTCTCAAAGAGGTGCTGGACAACTCCATTGACGAATATATGATGGGATTTGGCAAAAACATCGATGTCTCTATCACCGACGGGGTTGTCAAGGTACGCGACCACGGGCGTGGTGTACCATTGGGAAAAGTAAAAGATGTTTCTTCGAGAATGAATACCGGTGCTAAATACGATTCTAAAGCTTTTAAGAAGTCTGTCGGATTGAATGGTGTTGGTATAAAGGCCGTAAATGCATTGTCTTCTTTTTTCCTTATCCAAAGTTATCGTGATGGTCAAACAACTTCTGTTGAATACTGTAGAGCTATTGTAGAAAAGGAAGAAGCAATACACCCTACAAATGATGAGAATGGTACTCTTATCGAATTTATTCCGGATCCTACAATTTTCACAGGATACGCCTTTAGGGATGACTATGTAGAAAGCCTTCTTAAAAACTATGTATTCCTCAATACAGGATTAACAATAACATACAATGGAAAGAAATTCCACTCCAAAAATGGTCTTGTAGATTTGCTTAATGAGTATATGACTTCCGAGCCTTTATACCCTATCATCCACATGAAGGAGGCAGATATAGAGGTCGTGATCACACATACAGATCAGTATGGAGAAGAATATTACTCATTTGTGAATGGACAGCATACAACACAAGGGGGAACACACCAGTCGGCTTTTCGCGAATCACTATCTCGTGTGATAAAAGAATTCTATAACAAGAATTTCGATTACGCAGATATCCGTAGCGGAATAGTTGCGGCAATAAGTGTAAAAGTAGAAGAACCGGTTTTTGAGTCACAAACAAAGACTAAGCTCGGATCTAAAGATATGGGACCCGGAGGTCCTTCTGTTCAGAAATTTATCGGTGATTTCTTAAAGAAAGAACTGGATAACTATTTACACAAGCATGCGGATACTTCAGAAGCTTTATTGAAAAAAATCCTGGAATCGGAAAAAGAGCGTAAAGCTATTGCAGGCGTAACAAAACTGGCTCGCGAACGTGCCAAGAAAGCGAACCTGCACAATAAAAAGTTACGTGACTGTCGTATACATTACAGTGATGCCAAAGGAGACAATCTGGAAGAAACAAGCATATTTATCACCGAGGGCGACTCTGCGAGTGGATCGATTACAAAAAGCCGCAATCCTAATCTGCAAGCTGTATTCAGCCTGCGAGGTAAACCACTAAACAGTTTTGGGCTAACAAAGAAGATCGTCTACGAAAATGAAGAGTTCAACCTTCTACAGGCTGCTTTGAATATAGAAGACGGATTGGATGGATTACGCTACAACAAAATAATTATTGCAACCGATGCCGACACCGACGGGATGCATATACGCTTGTTGTTACTCACATTTTTCTTACAGTTCTTCCCCGATCTGATAAAGAAAAACCATGTATATATTCTTCAAACACCTCTCTTCCGTGTGCGTAACAAGAAAGAGACAATCTATTGCTATACAGAAGAAGAACGACTGAATGCAATCAAAAAACTGGGTTCGAATCCGGAGATAACACGATTTAAAGGATTGGGGGAAATATCTCCCGATGAATTCGTTCATTTCATAGGAAAAGATATTCGCCTCGACCGTGTATCGATGAAAAAAGAAGACTCGGTAAGCAACATGCTCAACTTCTATATGGGCAAGAATACACCCGAAAGACAAGAGTTTATTATCGACAATCTTGTAATCGAAGAAGATTAACATCATTATATGAATAACAACGCACACGCAATTATCCTTATTTCATCGCCCGATCGTCCGGGACTGGTAGCCGCAGTTACCGACTTTATCAATATAAACGGTGGAAATATCATCAATTTGGAGCAGCATGTAGATAAACAGGAAAATACGTTCTTTATGCGTATAGAATGGGATCTCTCAAACTTCATTATTCCGAAGGAGAAAATAAGTGACTACTTCCAAACCCTATATGCGAACAAGTATAACATGACATTCAGGTTATACTTTAACGACCATACACCTCGTATGGCCGTTTTTGTTTCCAAAATGTCGCATTGCCTTTTTGATATACTGGCTCGCTACACAGCCGGAGAATGGAAAGTAGAGATACCTCTCATCATCAGCAATCACGAAGACCTACGCTGGGTAGCAGAACGCTTTGGAATTGAATATCATGTACTAAAGCTCAACAAAGACAATAAGGACGAAATAGAAGCAAAACAACTCGTTCTCTTAGAAGAAAAGAAGATCGACTTTATTGTTTTAGCTCGCTATATGCAGATACTGACCGATAAGTTTATTGAGTCATATCCAAACAAAATAATCAATATACATCATTCCTTTTTACCCGCCTTTGTAGGTGCAAGACCATATCATGCGGCTTACGAACGAGGAGTAAAAATAATAGGGGCTACAAGCCACTATGTAACAACCGAGCTTGATGCGGGGCCGATTATAGAACAGGATATTACACGTATCACTCACCGTGACAGCGTTGAGAATCTGGTACGCAAAGGTCAGGACTTAGAGAAAATTGTACTCTCTCATGCCATAGAAAGTCACCTGAAACGGCGCATATTGGTATATAAAAATAAGACTATCTTATTCTCATAAAGTACAAATATTCTGGCGTTTTATGTTATTTAATATACTATGGCTAGAAGATTTTAAACTATGTTTGGTTATATTTGTACTGCTTTAAGTTTAGTCCACTCAAAATCTATAAAAATATAATAATATTAATCTTAAATACGATCGTATGTTTAAAAATCATCCTAAAGGTTTATTAGCAGCATCATTATCAAATATGGGAGAACGTTTCGGCTTCTATATTATGATGGCTATATTAACTCTGTTCCTGATGTCGAAGTTCGGATTAAATGAAACAACCGCAACTGTAGTTTACTCTATATTCTATGGTTCTATCTATGGGCTAGCACTTGTTGGTGGTATCATTGCAGATAGAACAAAAAAATATAAAAGTACCATACAAATGGGGATCATCATTATGGCCATTGGCTATTTAATAATAGCCATACCAACCCCGACTCCTGTTTCAAATATGCCTTTATTTTTGGTTATAACGTGTTTGGGTCTCCTTGCTATTGCTTTTGGAAACGGCTTATTTAAAGGTAATTTACAAGCTCTAGTCGGTCAGATGTATGACAATCCAGAATATGGGAAAATGCGCGATTCAGGATTTTCATTGTTTTATATGTTTATTAATGTTGGAGCCATTTTTGCACCTGTTATAGCCGTAGGTATGAGAAACTGGTGGCTAAAAGCCCATGGATTCCTATATAATGGAGCTTTACCTGAACGTTGTCACGAATACTTAAATGGCAATATTGGATCAGATAAAATTGCTGATTTTGAAAAATTAGTTTCTAGTGCCACAGTAAATAATACTCTGCCTGCTGATTTAACAAGTTTCTCAAATGAGTACTTGAATGTTTTTACGACTGGATTTCACTATGCGTTTGGCGTAGCTATTTTAGCTATGTTAATCTCTCTTACTGTTTATATGATAAACAAAAAAAGATTTCCAGATCCAGCTCAGAAAAAAGAGGCTGCTAATACAGTTGAATCCATATCCGAAAAAGAAATGGATATAAAAGAAATTAAACAACGTCTATATGCATTGTTCGCTGTATTTGCTGTAGTTGTCTTCTTTTGGCTTTCATTCCATCAAAATGGCGCAACCCTCACCTACTTTGCAAAAGATTATATTAATTTAGAAAGTATTAGAATTGACCTTGGTATTTTCGTTCTTGAAGGAGCTGAATTATTTCAATCAATAAATCCTTTCTTCGTTGTATTCCTAACCCCGATTATACTTGCTGTATTTGGTTGGTTACGATCAAAAGGGAAGGAACCTTCAACTCCTAAAAAAATTGCGATAGGTATGGGTATTGCTGCTATAGCATACGCTGTTCTATTAATAGGAACCATAAGTATGCCCGAAGCTTCAGAAGTTAAAGCTATGGCTGGAGGATTGCCTGCAACAATGAAAATAACTCCATTATTGTTAATTGTTACATATCTTATTCTTACAATAGCTGAATTATTTATCAGTCCACTTGGAATCTCATTCGTATCGAAAGTCGCACCACCTAAATATCAGGGACTTATGCAAGGTTGTTGGCTTGGCGCAACAGCTCTAGCCAATTCATTCCTTTGGATCGGAGCTGTTTTATATACAAGTACTCCATTATGGTCTACATGGGCTGTATTTATCGCAGCATGTTTTGTCTCAATGATTATTATGTTTGCAATGCTGAAATGGCTTGAACGTATAACAAAGTAGGAATTATAAAATTATATATAAACAATCACCCCGGTCATATTGTATGATCGGGGTGATTTTATAATATATGAGAGTATTGTTTATTCTATTTCTTTTCCATCAATCTCAGGAGTAGTCTCAATCAAGTCTTTCTTATTCTCTTTCTTGCTTCGGAAAACAACAACCAGATAAATTATCGACAAGATAGAAGCAGCACACAACAAATATACGCCACTACCCGCTCCCGGCAGTTTGTAGAACAAGTTCAGAGAAACAATGAAAGCAAATATACTTGTTATTAGTAAAAGAACTCTTGCCGTTTTTTGTCTTAGCATAATCCAAAAACCAATTGTAATTACACTAAACAAAGGTACTAAATAGACCACATGAGTACTATATACCCACTCTTTATTCTTGGAAAAGAACTTAATAAAGTTGGTAGCCTTCGTTATCTTTTTTTGTAAATCGGGCACATCCCACCCTACAATTTTAACACCCCACTTATCGAGCCAGGGAAGAAAGAAAGCTATAATAAAAAGCAGAGCAAAAATAAGCTCAAACGACAAATACCTGTTTTTCTTTTCCATACGATTCTCTATAATTCAATTTCATCGGCTGAAATATAGCCATGTGTTATACAATAAAAGATAAGTCCAGAAACTGTTTTTATTCCGAGCTTAGCTGTTATATTTTTTCTGTGCGAAAGCACTGTGTTCAAACTTATATTTAATTTATCTGCCACCTCTTTATTTAAAAAGCCTAATGCAATAAGACGAAGGACATCCAGTTCTCTTTCAGATAGAGGCTGCCTCTTGTTATCACGCGTAATGCGGCCACTAACAAAAAGTTCTTGCAGGTCTTCAATTCCCGATTCGGACAATTCGTCAATCATTGGTTTCAGCACCTTTTCTCTTATGCGATTATGCTTCTCCAGATCTTTCTGAAAGCTGTCTATTGTAAATATAACAGCATAACACATATTCTCATTAAAATTACCCGATATATGCCTTATTATGATGCTCTTGAGATCGGTCAACAAGGCAAGAGGAGCATCTCCATTTACCATTCCCTGCTCTATCTGAACCATTAATTCCTCTTTAAATTCGGAAAACAGTCTACTGATGAGTTTCATTTGAGCATTGTTGGGGTCGCTCATACCGATGAAAGCTTTCAGATGCTTCTCAAAGTTGTATAACTGCCCATGAATCAGATATGCATCTGTCTGCTTCAAATACTTAATAACAAGCTGGATATCGAACTTCTGAAGCTTCTTTTGAGGAAAATAATCTTCGTTAAGAAAAGTATTCAGTATTACAAGAAAAAATTCTGTATTTACTCCAACCGAATCGCATATCTCGCCTATACTTTTATCACCAAGTCCGAGCTTGATTCCAAAACGATTAACAACAGGTATCAGCTGATGATTATCTTCTATTACTTCCGATAAAATGGATGATGATTCTAAAAAAAGCATAACTTTAGGTTTTCGTTTTTTCCGTAAGCAAAAGTACAGATTAATTCTGAAAACATATTTCTATTTTATACCAGTAATTTTATATTAAACCTATTATTACTCAATGCTTATAGATTTTAACAATAATCTGTTAAAAACAATCGATAGCAAATCTAGAGTTCTGTAATAAACAAATACGGAGGACAATTGTTTACATATTATATACAAAGATAAAGAACACTATATATGAAAAAGATTTTATTCACGTGTATAATGCTCTCAGGACTGATAATCAGCTCTGTAAACGCACAAAATATAAATAATAACAATCAAAAAACAAGAACTATGAAATTTGAATTACCAAAGTTGCCGTATGCAACAAATGCTCTAGAACCTGTAATTGGTCAACAAACAATTGAATTACATTATGGTAAACACCTTCAGACTTATATTACAAATCTGAACAATCTGATTCAAGGTACTAAGTTTGAAAATGCAGACCTAGAAACAATTGTAAAAGAAAGCGATGGAGCTATTTTTAACAATGCCGGCCAGACATTGAACCACAACATATATTTCCTTTCATTCAGTCCTAACGGTGGCGGCGAACCTAAAGGTAAACTTGCCGAAGCGATCAATGCTGAGTGGGGATCTTTCGAAAACTTCAAGAAAGAATTTGTAACAGCCGGTACAGGAGTATTTGGTTCAGGATGGGTATGGCTTGCAAAAGATAATGCAGGAAAACTACAAATAACAAAAGAACCTAATGCAGGAAATCCGATTACAAAAGGATTAACTCCACTATTGGGCTTTGATGTATGGGAACATGCATATTATCTAGACTATCAAAACCGTCGCGCAGACCATCTTGCTGAGCTTTGGAAGATTATCGACTGGAATGCAGTAGAAGCTCGCTATTAAGAAAAAAACAACTTTTAGATATTAAAAAAGCTCCTTATTACTAAGGAGCTTTTTTATATATTATAGTTTCAGATATTAATTGATATATTTTATTTTCTTCACAAATTTAGGAGTAACACTAAATCGTTTAGTGTAGCTCATCTGCATAGTTCCCGTATTTAAAGTCATTTTCAACAGCTTAGAATTAGCAACATATATCTGATTCACAACCACAGACAAACAAATAGACCAATCCTCCGCATTATACCCCATAGATATACGAGGAAATACGGATGGGGAGATTTCAACTTTTTTGAAAGAGCTCAGATTCTCGCTTCCTATATTCAAACCCACTGAGACGCCTCCCGATAAATAGAAGTTTTTACTGATTATCCAATTATAAACATATCCTCCACTAACACTCAATTGATAGTTTCTTAATCTCTTATATTGGTTTAGCTGTAATGTACTATCAGAGCGTACTTGATTGTAGTATATTCCTCCACCCAATTGCCAGCTTCCGGCAGATTTGAGTTGCTTTTCACTTTGGTTAAATGCTGCTTTATAAGAAAATTTCTTATTATTGAATACATACTGTCCAAACACTCCATATTGGATTATACTTATATCGGGATACAGAGTAAACACCTCATCATTTTGCTCAGTATAAAAACCTTTATATTGTTGAAAAAAAACATCAGCGATAAATTTTCGTCCATAATAGTGATATTGAAAATCAAATATCGCCGTCTTTCCCCGATCCTTATCGCGCATAAATCCAAACCCATATCCCCCACTTATAGAATAATTTTTGTACGTGATGCCTAGTCCCAAACTCACAGGACTATTGGGCATATAGGTTATTTCATTATTATCATCTATCTCATGAGTTAGTGAAGTATATTTATAATATACATGAGGTTTCAGAGACAGCTCATGTTCATACGGTTGAATGTATGTACTATCTACCTGAGCCCGGATTATAAAAGGAGTTAATAAAAATATTAGAAGAAATATAAATTTACAATACTTTAAAATTCTAGCAATAAGAAACATTTAACAAGTTTTATTCGGCAAATTACGTAATATAAACGATCCTACTACCTAAAAAGTATATAAGTTAATGTTTTTAGTTAATTATAAGAAAGGTGTAGATATTAAATCTCCGTATTCTAATAGGTAAATAGAAGAATACGGAGTCAAATTGAAAAGGTTGGAAAGTCCGACTATTATAGATATTCTTCTCAATTCTCACTTTGAATAATTATTTTTTTTGAATAAATTATTTTGATGAGTAAGGGTACTACTGCGATCTGTTAATACATAGTATAGAATACCTGAATTTCATTCTCCAGTTTTTTAATTACGCATAATATCTAAGAATGAAATAGATAAATAGATTTATATCATTATTTTTGTTCTTTTAGTCGTTATAAGTTTTAGTTCTTCTTTAAGACCTAATAAGAGTAACAGAGCTCAGAATAATTCTCATATCGGTATTTTTTCTTCTAGGACAAAGTTCCCAAATGAATCATAGTAAATACAAGTCTTATTTGCTGTATCTATTTCCCATTTATAAATACCTGTTTCTGCCGAATTCTCACAAAAAGTAAAGTAATTAGTCTTACCTTGTTGATGTGCTCTCAGATACTGCTTAAATTTTATAATATCAGTATCAGATATTATATGTAATTTTTCATACTCAGCCTCCGACAAAACTATGCGTCCATCATTGCTGATGTATTCGGCATGACCATCATTCACATAAATAGAATACCTTGATACCCCCATGGCAATAAGATCGCGGATATACTGAGGAAAATCAGCACCACTCTTAACTTTAGAATGAGCGTCTTCTATTTGACGGAGTGTAAACATGTTCACTATTTGATTCGATATTATAAACAAAATAATCAGATCAAATGTTCATTCAACCTAATATTTACGAATAGTTATAAGTATCTGAATATTTACACATTTTAGACAAATTGAATATTTTGATAAAATATTCAATAGATTGATAGAAAATTGAAAATATAATTTCAATTTTAAGATAAATAAAATATATAAAAGCTTACAAATTCTCTTTTTTATAGGGCTAATCTCCTTCAGCTTTATAAAAAAAATGGATGCCATTTATAATGGCATCCATTTTATCTATATTATATCTATACAATATTAATACACGTGTCCGTCGTCTTTCAAATCTTTGACATCGAATTTTTTCTTCTCTAAAGAGTTCCAAGCATAGATAATATATCCTAATACAAATGGAACAAATAAAGAAACTACACTCATCACAGTAAGGGTAAACTCACTCGATGAAGAATTTTCGATAGTCAGAGAACTCTGAAGATCTGTAGAAGATGGATAGTAAGCAGTATTGTTAAAGCCTGTAATAAGCAACAACATACACACTGTTAGCACTGTACCCACGCCACTAAACCAAATACCGGAATGATATTCCTTACTTAATAATGTTTTACCAATACCAAACAATACCAGCAGAACCCCAACAAGGAATACAACTCCTACGATTGGCATTTCTATCATGTTTAAGAAGTATTTGTATTGTACAAGCTCCACTACTTTCGTCACAGGATCTACAGCATAACCTTTTGCTAAAAACGTCCATATAACAAATGCAAGGAAGAACACGACAAAAGGAATTGCATTAAGTAATAAATATTTTCTGGAACGACTTACTAAAGTAGCATCTTGAAGACGGTTGATAAAGAACAAACAAGCCAATGTACGGGCAAGGAAAAACACTGTCAATCCTAGCAACCAGCAACGAGCGTCAGCAAGAGCCTCAAGTCCGTGCCATTCAGTACCCCAACGGCTGATAACAGGATTCAAAACATCTGTCATATTTCCTTTATTCACCGTGAAATCTGATCCTGTAAAGAATGTGGCTAATGCCGCACCTACAAGAAAAGTACCTAATAGTCCGTTGCAAAACAAGAACCATCTGTAAGTATTACGCCCAAACACATTGCCCGGTTTCGACTGAAATTCGTATGATACAGCCTGCAATACAAAGCAGAATAAAATAGCCATCCATACCCAATATGCACCACCAAAGCTGGTAGAGTAGAACAATGGAAAGGATGCAAACAATGCACCTCCAAATGTCACAAGGGTAGTAAATGTATATTCCCATTTACGGCCTAATGCATTTACCAATATCATGCGTTCCTTTTCGTCTTTAGCTAATGAGAAAAGCATCGACTGTCCACCCTGAACAAACAAGAGGAATGCAAATATCCCCCCGATCAGGCATATAAGGAACCACCAATAATGTTGTAAAAATGAATAATCCATAGTTATATCTTTTTTTAGTTAAAAAATCAAGTTTTAGTGTGAGCCTGCCGGTCCTTTTTTAATTTGGTTCAGCATAATACGTATCTCTGCAATAAGCAGTGCGGTAAACAATGCCAAAAACAAACAGAATGTTATCACTACAGATTGAGTAGATACCGCAGACACTGCAGCTTGTAGAGGAAGTACATCTTGTATAGCCCAAGGCTGACGCCCCACTTCGGCAACTAACCATCCCGCCTGACTTGCAACATATACCAATGGGATGGTCCAAAGACAAATCCACAAAAGCCACTTTTTCTGCTCAAGATCTTTTCTTCGATAAACAAAGAATGTCATAACCATGAACAATAGGATAAAATATCCACCCAGATAAACCATAATGTGGAAACTCCAATATACGGTTTTAGATAAGTTAGGAACTAACTGCTCGGGGCTATCAAGATAGCCATACCCGAAGTAAGCAAAGTTAGCTTTCAATGTTTCTTTATATTGTGTTGCCGAAGCATCATCTCCGTCTTTTTTAGCCTTCTTATAGTCTGCCAATGCCTGTATAGCAGCTTTACCTTTAGATTGCATTTCGGCAAAAGACAAGGCAGTTGTTCCATCCGGTTTTGGATACCCCCCATCTATGATATCTTTAATACCCGGCACGTATGCCTCCGTATCATAGAATGCGATTAGAGAGAGTGCACCCGGAAGTTTAATTGGAGGAAATAAGAACGCATCTTCTCCGTCATTGAATGATTTTTTAGAAGGATTCGGAATACCAAAAAGTACCAATCCTTCGTTTGTGCCCCCTTCATAGAGACCTTCCATTACAGCCAGTTTCATCGGTTGTTTTTCTGCTACTTGTACAGCCGAACCGTGACCTGTATAAATAGTAAGTAACGATGCTATCAATCCGAAAACTGTAGCAACCTTCATACTTTGTTGAGCAAACTCTGTGTCCCTTTTCTTAAGCATATACCATGCTGCTATACCCATCACAAATACAGCTCCCAAGATCCAGCTGGAAAGGACTGTATGGAAAAATTTGTTTATAGCTACCGGCGACAAGGCTACAGCCCAGAAGTCAACCATTTCGTTACGAGTTGTGTCCGGATTAAATTCCATGCCAACAGGAAATTGCATCCAAGCATTAGCCACCAATATCCATACAGCAGACAGGGTTGCACCTGTAATAGTTAACCAAGTGGCAGCCAAGTGCACCTTCTTGCTTACACGTTTCCATCCAAAGAACATGATGGAAATAAATGTTGCCTCCATAAAGAATGCAACAATAGCTTCAATAGCCAATGGCGCACCAAAAATATCTCCTACAAACCAGCTGTAGTTTGACCAGTTGGTACCAAACTGAAATTCCATGATAATCCCTGTAGCAACTCCGATAGCAAAGTTGATACCAAAAATAGTCATCCAAAATTTCGCAGTTTTTTTCCACTCTTCATTGCCTGTACGCACATACATTGTCTCCATGATTGCCATAATGACCCCCAGACCCAATGTCAAAGGAACAAACAACCAGTGATACATTGCTGTCATAGCAAACTGACCTCTAGACCAGTCTATTAACGATGCATTTAGTAGTTCCATAAATAATAATTTTATATTAGTAAATATATGAGGATTTTATTTTACTCGTTTATTGTCGATATCTTGATCAACGTTTCACTTACACAATCAGCCTTACCTTATTTATAAGTTAGCTTGCCAAAAAGTTAGGAAAAATTGAATTCAGATATCTGCTCTATTATGTCTGTTTATTTTTTTAAAATTGAAACTCTTTATATTCTAGTCCGAAGTTTTGAGCAACGGCCTTATATACAACGTCTCCTTTTACAATATTCAATCCTTTGCGTAGATCTTTATGCTCACGGCATGCTGCCTCCCAGCCCATATTAGCCAGATTTAATGCATACGGCAAAGTAGCATTAGTCAAAGCTAACGTTGAAGTCATCGGAACAGCTCCCGGTATATTGGCAACACAGTAATGCACTACATCATCAATAACAAACACAGGATCTAAATGCGTTGTTGGTTTTGATGTCTCAAAACAGCCTCCTTGGTCGATAGCCACATCCACCATAACGGTTCCCGGCTGCATATCTTTAAGCATCGCTCTAGATATTACCTGAGGAGCCTTATCGCCAGCAATAAGCACAGCACCCACTATAAGGTCAGCATCCTTTATCAGCTCTTTTATTGTATGCGTATCAGAATATCTTGTTGTAACATTGGCCGGCATAATATCGCTCAAATAGCGAAGACGCGGAAGACTCTTATCCAGAATGGTTACTTTTGCACCTATTCCGGCAGCTATTTTAGCCGACTGGGCTCCAACAATACCACCACCTATTACAATTACGTGCGCAGGTTTCACACCCGGAACACCACCAAGCAAGACGCCTTTTCCCAGATGCGGCTTTTCAAGGAAACGAGCTCCTTCTTGAATAGCCATACGTCCGGCCACTTCACTCATCGGTATAAGTAGCGGTAAGGAGCGGTCGGGCAATTCAACGGTCTCGTATGCTATACAGATAGCTTTGCTCTTTATCATAGCTTCTGTTAGCTCAAGACTAGATGCAAAATGGAAATACGTAAACACTATTTGATTCTCGCGGATAAGATGATATTCTTGCGGGATAGGTTCCTTAACCTTCACAATCATATCCGAAATGGCATAAATTTCTTCTGCCGTAGTTAATATTTTAGCACCGGAAGCTGTGTAATCAGTATCATTGATTCCGCTGCCAAGTCCGGCTCCGGCTTCTATATATACCTCATGTCCACAGACAACCAACTCATGCACACCTGCCGGCGTAACGGCAACGCGATTTTCAAATGCTTTCAGCTCTTTAGGAATACCAATTTTCATTTCTCTTGCTTTTTGTATTTATTTATAAAATACCTGATTTAAGCTTCTCCAATAGGACCGTTTATCGGTGGTAAAAAACCTGCCGAATTATCAACTTGTATGGATCCATTTTGAGATTCAAATCGGTTAATGTTTTCATTCAGAGCATACAACAGACGTTTAGCATGTTCAGGGGTAATTACTATTCTCGATTGTACTTTGGCTTTGGGCATACCGGGCAAAATACGTACAAAATCGATAACAAATTCTGATGACGAATGGGCTATAATAGCCAGATTAGAATATATGCCTTGTGCAATATCATCTGGCAGTTCTATTTGAATTTGATTGTTCTGATCGTTGTTCTCCATAATTTAATTAGATTGTTTTTTTAGTCTATAACCCTTCATATACAAAGGAAAATAAATATCATAAAATAACAAAATATAACATCAACATTTTTATAATATAAATACTCTCTTTTGTGCCCATTAAGAGGCCTTCAGCTTATTATTATCTTTTTCTTCGTTATCAAGTGTTAACAGAACCTTTTCTTTCTTTTTTCTCTTACGTAAAACAATTATTTGAGAAACAGTACCGACAAAACCTAATCCCAACATTACGAATTGCATTGTCTGATTACTTTTAAACACAACTAATGTAGTAAGGATTATCATAGTCCACATGATACTAATAGATATAATCAACCCTTTTGTACTAAAGCCATTATTGACGCGCCTTATATATGGTCCTGTGATCTTATGATCTAACAATTTCTGATGAAGACGAGGCGAGCTCTTAGCAAATAAGACGCCGGTAAGAAGGATAAATGGTGTGGTTGGAAGTCCCGGAGTTACTATTCCCAATAGTCCAAGGCCTAATGAGATTAAGCCTAATATTATAAATAAATACTTTTTCATTTCCTATTATTGCGTATCGGTTCAGATATTGTATCCAAGCCAAAAACAAAGAAAAGAAAAAAGTATGAATAAATAAAATATAATTGGCTTTATTAGTCTAGTGAAAATCGTTTAACAGGATGGAAATAATCTGAACTTATCAAAAAAAATTGAAGATAAAATACATTTTTTGCTGACTCTTAGTATTATCAAAAAAGAGAATAAAATTGAAATGAGAACTTCGGTATAACTTAATTTTACTACTTTTGCATTTCAAAAAAATAAGTAATGCAAAAACATGATCTTTGTTGCATTGGGCATATTACTTTAGATAAAGTAGTTACACCCAAAAGCACAGTGCATATGCCCGGCGGTACGGCTTTTTATTTTTCACACGCTATTCGTCATTTTACCGATATAAATTATACATTGGTAGCATCGCTGGCTCAGTCAGAAATGTCTGTAGTGGACGATTTACGTTCAAAAGACGTAGATGTGCATGTAGTACCGAGTAAGCACTCTGTCTATTTTGAAAACATCTATGAAGAGAATCAGAATAACCGAACTCAACGAGTGTTGGCAAAAGCTGATCCTTTTTCTGTTGATGCACTAAAAGATATAGATGCCAACATATTCCTTTTAGGTGCTTTACTTGCCGATGATTTCTCATTGGAGCTGGTAGAATATCTTTCTAAAAAAGGCTTGATAGCGATAGACTCTCAAGGGTATTTAAGAGAGGTGAGAGACCAAAATGTCTACCCTATAGACTGGGCTAATAAAGAAGAGATACTAAAACATGTTCATGTTCTGAAAGTGAATGACCTGGAAATGGAAGTTCTTACAGGCATGAAAGACATTAAACAGGCATCAAAACAGCTTCACGCTTGGGGAGTAAAAGAAGTTTTGGTTACTTTAGGCAGTCTGGGATCTGTTATCTATGATGGAAACAACTTCTATAAAATACCTGCTTATAAGCCGAAAGATATAGTGGACGCAACAGGATGTGGCGATACTTACGTTACAGGCTACTTATATCAGAGAGCTAAAGGAGCAACAATAGAAGATGCCGGAAAGTTTGCGGCAGCTATGGCGACCATAAAAATAGAAGGATCGGGCCCTTTCAACGGAACAAAAGAAGATGTTGAAGATCGGATTAAGAATGCCGAACAGATTATACCTGAATTTTAATTATTCTGAATTTATAATACATAAAAAAGGCTTTTAGATAACAACTAAAAGCCTTTTTCTATTTATAAGACCGAATTATCTATTTTCTTAAATTCTTCACGAACGATACTGCCGCTATTATCAGTAATCCAACTACACTCATAATAAGATATGCCCATTTGGGTCCGTAAGCATCGGATACAGAACCTACAAGCAATGGAGAGATAAATGGACCAACGAAACTAATACTCGACATGATAGTTAACGCCGTTCCCACCGGAGTTTTAGCCTTATCTCCTACAATACTGTAGATAGTAGGCACAACACAAGAAATCCCTAAACCGATGAGCATAAACCCTATAGACGTAATAATTACTTTGGTGATTAAAGCGTCGGAATATCCGATGAAAAGGGAGGAAATAATAAATCCTGCAAAAATAAGTGCCCCTGCTATTTGCAATACGGTCTTTTTCTGCCAAATAGTATATGCAAAGTTAGTGAGCATACGCCCCGCAAACATCATCACCATAAATACAAGAAATCCAACTTGCAATGATTCCGGTGCCTTGATCACAGACTGAAAATACACATCGCTCCATTCAAACATTGTATTTTCAACGATAAGAGCCAATAACCATACCAATCCAAGCTGTATGAGAAGCGACTCAGGAAGATGCAATTTGCCTGTTTTCGCTTTGGAACCTTGTGCAACATTTAAATTCTCTTCCTTTTCAACAGCTTTAGCAGGTTCTTGAAGATATTTGTAATTAAGCATAACAATAGCTATAGCAAGCAAAGTCATACCTAGAAAATGATAGAAAGTAATAACATTCAGATTGATCATCGAATAACCAATAATAGCTCCGATACACGCAGATAAGCTCCAACTCGCATGAAATGTAGCAATTATGGGCTTTCCGTAAATACGTTCAACTTCAATAGCCTGCGTATTCAACGAAATATCAGTCATATTCCAAAATATACCGAATAAGAACAATGTTATCCCTAATCCTGTAATTCCGGGTACAATACTAACCAAAAACAAGGACAGCGCATATCCGATAATGCTAATTAAAACAGTTTTTTTGCTACCTAAACGAGGAAGCAGAAAACCAACTGCAGGAATAGCGATAAACTTTCCCATCGGAAGCAGAAACATTAATAGTCCGTAATGTAGATAACTTTCGACATTAAAATCTTTCTTTATATCCGGAAGGCGGCTAGCCCAACTGGCAAAGCATAATCCTTGAGCAATAAAAATAGATAAAACAGCATATCTAATTCTTTGTTTCGAATATGCCGGTTGTATTTCTGAAGTCATTTCTTAGATATTTTTTTTAACGATGCAAAGATAAAAGTCTTTGATGAAGATTAAGCATTATGTTTAAACAAATATTTATTATAATCAGTATGTAGAACAAATATCTATCAATATTTCGTATTTTTGCATAATTAGTTATTATACATTCAAATATAAAAGACATATTTTATGAAAAAACATCTATTCACGGGATTTTTGCTATGTTTTTCTCTTGCTGTTTCTTCTCAAAGTATCACCGAGAAAGAATTACAGGAAATACAGTCTAGCTTTAAAGAAGACCCCGCTACTAAGGCTATCCAAAACGTTCTGACATCAAATGCCAACATTACTGCAAATGCGTTAAACAACAGCCTTCAAGGGAAAATAGACCATTACTTTAAATATCGGGTAAATGTTAAAGGTATCACTGATCAAAAAAGTTCGGGACGATGCTGGATGTTTACGTCCATGAATGTATTGCGCCCTTCCATCATCGAAAAATACAATCTGAGTGAATTTGACTTCTCTCACAATTATCTATATTTCTGGGATATATTTGAAAAATCAAATTTATTTTTAGAAAATATAATCGCAACAAGCAAAGATTCTTTCGATGATCGCACCGTAGAATATCTCTTCAAGTCACCTGTAAGTGATGGTGGGGTTTGGAATCTATATTACAATCTTGGACCAAAATATGGTGTTGTACCTCAAGAAGTAATGCCGGAAACAGCACACTCGAATAACACGAGACAGATGATTAACCTTGTAAACGAAAAACTGCGTCGAGGAGGATATAATCTTCGTGAACAAGCAGCTTCAGGAAAAAAGATACAGGAGTTAAGAAACGAAAAAGCAACTATACTGAAAGATGTATACCGAATTCTGGTTCTTTGCCTTGGCGAGCCCCCAAAACAGTTTACATGGAGATATAAGGATAAAAACGGAAGCGTAAAAGAACTCAGCAGCTATACGCCTCAACAGTTTTATAAAGAGATTACACCGGAAGATTATTCTCCGAGCAACTATATAATGATAATGAATGATCCTACACGCGAATATTACAAGTTGTATGAGATCCAGAATTATAAAAACACAATAGAAGGTATAAACTGGATATATCTGAACTTGCCAAATGAAGATATTAAGAAAGCAGCATTAGCCTCTATAAAAAGCAATGAGCCGATGTACGCTTCATGCGATGTTGGCAAACAAATGAATAGAGAATCAGGTATATTAGATCCCGAAATGTATGATTATGAATCATTGCTGGGTGTAAACTTGTCGATGGACAAAAAAGCGCGCATTTTAACCCGTCAAAGTGGATCCACGCATGCCATGACTCTTGTTGGATGTGATACGGATATGAGCGATCAGCCTATTAAATGGGAGTTTGAAAATAGTTGGGGTGCAGCATCAGGAAACAAGGGATACTTAACCTTTACAGATAAATGGTTTAGCGAGTATATGTTTCGTATAGTGGTACATAAGAAGTATTTGGATGCTAAGGCTCAAAGTTGTTTGACTCAAAAACCGATACAGTTACCAATGTGGGATTATATGAACTAGCCCTTTTGTTAAATTATTTATAATAATCTTGTTCTTAGTTATTTGGAAACAAGTATCTATGGGAACTAGGCTATTTTAAATGTTAAAATATTAAAGAGATCGGCATGTATGGTTAGCAAAATTTATAAAAAATATGTTTTATAATATGTTTTTTTTTTTGGCGAGGACTCATAAATGTAGTTCCTTTGTAATGATAACCAAACAATCTTTATTTACCTTAAAGCCTAATACCTAATTAACTCAAACATACGAGGAGGTTTCATTCAGAAGCCTCCTCGTATGTCGTTTTAGGCCTTTTGGAATTTCACTGCAGTCCAATTGTCTTTTTGTGTATTGTGACAGAATGTTAACCCATGTTTTTTGCATTCTTCGGTTATAACGGGGATATCATCAATATAGAATCCGCTCATATACAAGCATCCACCGTTATTTAAAACAGATGCATAAGCATGAATATCATTCAGCAGGATATTTCGATTAATATTGGCTAATATAACATCAAAAGCCATATCCGCGAGCAGGTCTGCCCCTCCTATCCTAACCGTAATATTATCTATGCCATTCAATTTTATATTCTCCATCGCATTGTCGTATGCCCACTGATCAATATCTATTGCTTCAATCGGTCCGGCTCCACGCATTGAGGCTAAGATAGCCAGGATAGCTGTCCCGGTACCCATATCAAGCAAAGATCTTCCGGTGAAGTCTTCTTTCAATATTTCTCTTATCATCAGCTCGGTAGTTTGATGATGACCGGTTCCAAATGCCATTTTAGGATCTATATATATGTTATAGTCATATATCGCCGGAGCATTATGAAAGGTGCTTTGTATTATACATTTATCATCGATAATCAAAGGCTGAAAATAGTTTTTTTCCCATTCTTCGTTCCAATTTTTCTCTTCAATCTCCTTATAGGTATAAGTTATCTTTGCTTCGTAAGGAAAATTTTCTAAAATTTCGTTCAATTGAGCCTCATCAAACAAATCGCTTTGAATGTATGCCGTAGTCCCCAGTTCGTTCTCAACAAAGCTCTCGAAGCCTATATCAGCAATAGTTGCAGATAGAATACTGTTAACTATCTCGTCGTTGGGAGAGCACGTAAAAGTTACTTCTGTATATTTCATATTAATATTAATTTGCGTTGTTGCAAAAGTAGTGTTTTATAATGAAGTCGTCTTTGCTTTTTAAATTTAGTTTTACACAGCGACAAATAATCTTTCTGTGATTTTAAATAAAATAAAAAGCACTTACTATTCACTTAGAATACAGCGCAATACACAAATATACACATTCTGTATATTTTTCGTCATATTATCTTAACAAAACATTAATAATGTGAAGATTATATTTTCAAATCTTTTCATTTTACTTTGTGAGAAATTATAAACTGTGAGTATGAAACGATATTTTTCTATTTTCTTTCTATTTTCTATACTTTGTAGTGCCACCTCTTATGCTCAGGATTCTTTAGCCTTTAAGCCATCGGGGAAGGTTATTGCTCGAAGCTTTCTTGATTTTAGTAAAGGCTTTGGTGATGATGATAAGTCAGGGTTTGATATCACAAGAGCTCTCCTTGGATATAATTATAAATTCACACGTACGTTACAGGCTCAAGTCGTTATTGATGGCGCTGCAGGAAAAACATCTTCCGATGGACTCGAAGTATATCTACGAAATGCTTTTGTAAACTGGAGTGATAAAGGCTTTAGTGTTAATGCCGGATTAATTGGGCTAATGGGCTTTAGCGTACAAGAAACATACTGGATGCACCGTTATGTGATGAAATCATTTCAGGACTTAAACAAAATGGGACCAAGTGTAGATATGGGAGTAACGGCAGAATATGCGTTCAATCCGTATATATCGGCAGATTTAGGGATCACTAACGGAGAAGGATATAAGAAGATCAAAAAGGATAATAGTATGAAATATGCTGCCGGGCTGAGCCTTCATCCTACAAAAAATACGATACTCCGCATATACGGAGATGTTTATAATGAAAGTGAAAACTTGAGAGATGCTTTACCCGAAGGAGTTACAGATGTAAACTTTAAAGATCAATATACAATGGCTGTGTTAGCAGGATACAAAGACAAAAATATTTCTGCCGGTGCTGAATACAACCGCGTTTTTAACAAAGGATTTGTTGAGAAGAAAGATTATTTCGGGTATTCTGTCTATACATCAATCGCACTGGCTCCTAAATGGAGAACATTTGCTCGTTACGATCTTGTAGACTCTTCGGCTCCGAATAGTTTTAATACAGAATGGAATAGTCTTGATGGTCAGTTGATGATGATCGGAGTAGAATTTCAACCGGTAAAGCAATTGAAAATTGCTCCTAACTTTAGAAATCTGAATCCTGATCATTCAAAATCACAAAGATATTTATTTGTAAGTGTAGAGTTTAATTTGTAATATCTGCTTATTCTTTTCTATATTTAATATTAACTTAGCATACATGAATTATCCATGTATGCTTTTTTATTACCTATTGATTACATAACGAATACGATATAATGGTAAAAATTGCGATTCGGTTTCTTGCTATAGCATTAGCTTTTTATATAATATTTTGCGGTGCTTTCTACTTTTACCAAGAAAGGTTCTTGTTCTATCCTGATAAGTTAGGCAAAGATTATAAATTCAATTTTAAAGAAAATTTTGAGGGGCTATATATACAAACAGACGATGGATTAAAGCTGAATGGACTACTTTTCAGAGCACATGAATCTAAAGGGTTAATTTTCTATCTGCATGGCAACGCCGGAGCTTTAGATTCATGGGGAAGTGTGGCTTCTCTTTATACAGAGTTAGGATACGATGTATTTTTATTGGATTATAGAGGTTTTGGCAAAAGTGAAGGAGAAATTCGTAGTCAGAGAAGATTATTCGAAGATGTACAAACGGCCTATAATAAAATGAAAGAATTGTATGATGAAGATAACATTATTGTATTAGGCTATTCGATAGGTACATGCCCCGCAACTTGGCTGGCATCAGTCAATAATCCTCACTTATTAATCCTACAAGCTCCGTACTATTCTATGACTGATATCATTCATGGTATCTGCCCCGTCATCCCTCGCTTTTTGGTAAAATATAAATTAGAGACATATAAATATATTACTAATTGTAAAATGCCCATTGTTATTTTTCATGGAGACGCAGACATGGTTATAAATTATAAGAATTCGATAATGCTTAGCTCCTTGTTCAAAAAAGAAGATTCGTTAGTCATATTAACGAATGAAGGACATAATGGTATAACATATAATGAACAATATAAAGAGAAAATCTCCAAAATATTATATTCATATAATATTTTGGAGATTTGAATTAAAAAGGTATGCCATAAGAAATTACTATTTCCCATCCGTATTGGACTTCCATATAATTTTATTCCCAGTATCGAGTACAAGATTTCCATTATTTTCTATCCGAAGATTTAACGATGAATCATATGAAATTCGATCTCCAATATAAAGAGGTACTGATAGAGGTCTACTGATAGAACTCAGTTTAAAATCTAAATTTATTTGAAACCTAACAATTGATATAGATACTGCTGTGACATTATTATAACCAGTTTCAATTGACCAAAGAATAGTATTGTTATTCTTTCTTAGAATTAGATCTCCTGTATTTTCAAGGGTCAGGGAATATACTCCATTCTCAGATGTTCTAGATTCACCTACTTTTATATGATCTTTCCCATAGAATAGTGCATTCTTTGCCGTTTTTATGGGATATTGCTGGGATATGAACTCAATATCTTTTTGGGATAGTACATTATTTATGCCAACAGAGTAATTATTTAAAGTATGACTTGAAGGTATATCATAGTGCATAATTGAATATTTATCATATGTACTATAATTTGTCTGCGTAGTCGTAAATTTATTAAAAATGTTGCGATCAACAGTAGCTTTATTCCATCCTTGCTGTGCATAATATGCATATACAACGCCTTTATTCCATTGAATATTATTTATTGGATGTAAATGTTCATGAACTAAACCTAATGCATGTCCAAATTCATGAAGAACTACACGTCTAAACTCTTCTTCAGAAGTACTTTCATCAAGCCATCCAAAGTTCATACTCGGCTGATCCTGAAGTATTGTTTTGCTGTCAGTCCCATGATAAGACCATGATGTCTTATCTCCATTCCATTTAAAAGCCACTTTGATATCAGCATTTCCTCTAGGATTTTTCCTAAATTCAAGATTAATAAGTTTCCCCCATTCCAATACATATTTCATAACCTTATCTTCAAGAGAAGGACTACCATTTAAAAACTTTATAGTAATAATACTTTCATCTTCCCATTTCTTCGTTTTTAGAATCGCTGCTTTTTGATTTGAAGGAAAATCATTACCTTCATAAAAGTCAGCGGTACAAACATAAATATTTTCACTTTTTCGAGCATTATAATTTTCTGATTCTGATAGCTGATCTATATTTTCTTGACTACAGGAAAATAAAAAAAAAGGCACACAATAAGAATAAAAATATTTTTTTCATGATAATGAGTTTTTAAGTTTGTAATATTTCGGTTTAACATTAAATTAATATAATGTATATTAATCTTTTGCAATTTAAAATTGAAGAATCTAGTAGAGTGTTTTGTAAATGCTGTGAAATTCTAAAAGATATATCTACAATATTTATTTAATAAACTTTACTCAAAGCTAATGATAATATACCAATAAAAAAACTGTGTGTCATACTTAAGATAATATCCACCTCTTTTCATCAGCTTTTTGTAATACATCTTTCAGCCTGGACGACATACGACAATAAACGTTTTAGATTACTTAAAGCATTAAATATAGGATTTAATTACTAAATTTGCATCTTATAAAATGAAAATTATTAAGGATAACTTTCTCTGAAAAAGATAAGTAAAATGAGAGTAAATAAAGTCTACCTCTGTTTTATTATATGTTTGTTTATATTTTCTACATCTGTAAATGCACAGAATACAGGTCTTGTAAGGCAACAGAAAGATAGTATTTTGAAAGATATAACAAATATAGACAGGCAACTCAAGAAGATTTCAACACGAGATACAACCAAAGGATTTTCGGCTCCGTTAAGAATCGACTCTGCTTATGCAAAAGGATTAAATGCGAGTAATCTGCAACCTTTAAGAGATGAAAAAGGACTGCTTATTCTAAAAAATGATTGGATGCCATTTGATGATCATGTATCATTTAGAGATACGGTGATTTTTGATCCGGTATTCTTACCTGTTGTTTTTGATGGAAAGATATTACCATCAGATATGGACTTCTTATCAAAAAAATCAGAAAATGATACTACAAGCGAGTTTCATTTGATATCTCCGGATAGTACATTTGCCCCTAAACTTGCACGGATTAAGGAGATAGAGGCTGAAAGAAGACAATACTACATGAATAACCCACAAAGGGTTAAATTGAATGCGTTTCATTTTAAAGACATTCCTCTCTTAAAGGAGACTATAGTCGAGAAAAAGAGTATATTCCAAGATTTACTTACAACTGATGATCCGATAGGCATCAATAAACCGGAAGTAGAGAAAATACGAATAAAACCGGTGTATTGGATCAGAACAGGAGAACATTCATTGCAGATAAATCAGAATGAGCTTTCAGACAATTGGTACAATGGAGGGAATAGCAACTTTAGCATAATTAATTATCACAAGCTGAATGTAAAGTATAAGAAAAACAAGACTAGTTTTGAAAACACTTTCGAATGGCGTTTAAATGTTCAGAGAACACCTGCCGACAAATTCCATAAAATTAGTATCATTGAAGATTATGTAAGAAACAGTAGTCTTTTTGGAATAACTGCATTTAAAAAATGGTCATACAATGTCAACTTAAAGGTAGAAACACCAATATTCAGAGGTTATCCTGTAAACAGTGAATCAAGAGTAAGATCTTTATTTTCTCCTTTAGTTGTCAATTCGGGTATTGGTATGCGATACACTACAGAAAACATATCACCTAAAGATAAATACAAGCGATTAAACTTGTCGTTAGAACTATCTCCAGCCTCTATTAACTACACTTTAGTAGCTGATACAATGGTGGACAAGTCGAGATATGGAGTAGATGAAGGGAAGAAAAGTAAACTGGATTTAGGGTCTACTGTTAAGGCAGATATATCATACTCATTTAACCGATATAACAAATTCACAAGTCGAATTATGTATTTTACAAACTATGAGAAAATACTATTTGAATGTGAAAATAAATACACAATGAACCTAAATAGATTTTTATCAACTTCTATTTATTTCTACTTGCGCTATGACGATGGTGTACCTCCGACTAAAAAAGGAGATTGGGGATATTTTCAATATAATGAGATGGTAGGTTTTGGACTTACTTATACGTGGTAATATATTTCTTTTTTAACATCCTTGTAATCAATAAGTAACTTACAAGTATAGAAATAATTTATTTATTTACCCATTTTTATTTGGAATGTTATGATTATTTCTATACTTTTGCACTCACAAGATCGCGGGGTGGAGCAGTGGTAGCTCGCCAGGCTCATAACCTGGAGGTCATCGGTTCGAATCCGGTCTCCGCAACTAAAATAAGCGGAAACTGTTTTATGCAAACAGTTTCCTTTCTTTTTATATAACACTAGCGGGTCAGTAGCGGGTCAGTATGTTTTAATTAGATTTTGTAAAATATCTATAAGACATGAAACCTGACAATATAAAATCAACAACAGATATCGATGCTATAAAAAAATATACTGTCCCTTCACTAGTTGAAGGTGTAGACTGGTATATAAAGTTTTATGCATACGATCCGGCACAACAGAAGATGCGCCGAAAAAAAATCAAACTAAACCACATTGAAAAAATAGGGCAAAGACGACGTTACGCAGACGGCCTGATGAAACGGCTAATACAAAAACTCGAAGATGGATGGAACCCGTGGATAGAATCGGAAAACGAAAAAGCATATCATACCTTTACTGATACATGCAATCATTATCGAAAAATCATTCTTAAATACTTAAACGATGGAGTACTCAGAGAAGATACTTACAGAGACTATATATCGAAGCTGAAGAATATAGAAGAGTGGAATAAATTGAGAAAAACACCGATCGTTTACATTTATCAGTTCGACAGGGCGTTTATCTCTGATTTTTTGGAAGAAATATATATAGGTAGAAAGAACTCGGTACAGACAAGAAACAACTACCTTGCTTTTATACGTATATTCAGTTCCTTTCTGACAGAACATCAATACGTGAAAGTAAAACCGTCGGAAGGCGTAGCATCTATCAGCAAACGCAATCAGAAGAAGATAAGGACAACAATACCCGATAAGGATATAAAGAGGCTATATGAGTATCTGAAAACCGAAAATATATATTTTCTACTGGCATGCTATATCATACATTACACGTTTGTAAGAAGAAAAGAAATGAGTTTTATCAAGATATCGGACATATCGATACAAAAGCAAACCTTATATATAAAGCCGGAACATTCGAAAAACGGTAAAGGCGGTACTGTAACTATTCCCGAAAGAGTGATACATCTTATGTTAGACCTGAAGATATTCAATTATCCGGGACACTATTATCTGTTTTCGGATAAATTTATGCCGGGTAATAAGCATAAACACGAAAAACAATTTACCGACTACTGGGCGAACACAGTAAGAAAGAAAATAGGTTTTCCGGCAAGTTATCAGTTCTATTCTCTAAAAGATACAGGCATCACAAGTATGCTGCGACAATACGATGTTCTAACGGTAAGAGACCAGGCACGGCACTCTACAATAGATATGACAGACAAATATACACCGCATGACATACAAGAAGCAAACAAAATAATAGCTAAGCATGAAGGTATATTATAAAACAATCGCCCGACTTTCACAAGCAAGGCGATTCAAATAACCTAAATTCTAATACCATGAAAAACATCTATATTCTAAAAACTAATTTTCTGAAGAATGAAAATATTTTACTTCTGTATTTTATAATCAAACTCACGGCTAAAGCAACTAATACTAGCGCACCGAAACCGAGTGCAATATAAAACCATTCTACGCCCTGAACAGGACGACTATCTGAGCTCGATTGTATCTTTTCTTTAAGATCTTTTTTTGATTCGGTAACGGCGGTACTATCGTTCTTTATTTCTGTTACGGTATTCTCAGATGATCGTCCTCGGCTATCAACCAACTCAGTAGATCCAGAACCCCACCATTCTTCTTGTATAGATCGTATTGTTCCATCGGGTCGGTATGCGGTAGTGCGGATAAATCGGACTTCATTCGATACCTTAGTTCTCGATTCCTGGTATTCTGTATCCACGGTAGAACTGTCTTTGCGATCAATCGATTTTGAAGTCTCTGTTTTCGATCCTTCCTGTATTGTGCGATCAACATTCCGATTAGAACGGCAAGCAAGAAAACACAAAATAAAAAATACAATAACATAATATTTCATGAGATATATTTAAAATCATTCAATCTATTCAGCCATCCTTTGATAAATTCTTTTTGTGATGGCTTCGCAGCTACAATATCTTCGAAGTGTTGTTTTCGTCTGAGCCAAAGTTTTTTAAACAACTCTGACTGATCCGGATAGTTGTTGATGGCCTCCAATGTCTTAGTACCTACAACTCCATCATCCGTAACCCTCAGTATTCTTTGAGGATATTTTATTCCCCATGCACCCGAAGCCCACACCCAATCCACAAGGATATTTGCTATGGATTGGTTGTTTATCTTATCAGCTTTCCATCTACCCCAATAGTGAGGCTTTAGTACTCGATTTACAACATCCTCTCTTGTGAGTAGCTTGAGATCGTCTACATCGATATCACCGTCGCCGTCTTTGTCATATCCCACTTTTCGCCAGGTGCCAATCGTAACACCCATATTTGTTGCGCCGCCAAAATCAGCAGGATCATCGACGAAACCACCCTCCCATTTGAAAATAAAAGGAATTAATTTATTTATATCAGCCATTATCGTCCTCCTTTTCTTCTACTTCTATGATATCTGCTTTCTTTCCAAAGAATTTAAAGACATTTACTTTTACCTTTTTGCCTTTAGTTGCAAAATAGTTTACATAGATACTTTCAAGCTCAACTCCATAAATAACAAGTAAGATAATAAGAGGCATTAGATCAATCCCGAAAGGTTGTCCGAATGCCTGCCCGAAAGTATAGGCAAGTATTATCCAAAGGCAATAGTTTGTTATCTTATCGAGTGTACGCCTTACAGCTCTCGATCGCTTAACTATTTCGTTGCGATATTTAGCTGCCGATATACCAAACTTCAAATCTGCCATTGTCAAAAGAAAAGCCAATACTAGAAGCCATTTCGCCCAAATAAAGAACTCAAGCAATCCAATTAAGAATCCGTCTGTATAATTGTTATCCATAATATTTTTTATTAATTATTATGCCAGTATTCCGGCATCCTTTAACTTTTGTATCAAATCTTCCGTTCTGTCACGCATACCCTTAATATATGCAGCGTCATAGGCTACAGGGGCTGTAGCTGAAGGCTGTGCTGCCGTCAATGAGGCCGATTTTTTAACAAGCCCTAAATTCGTAGTTGTTGCTGCGATATACTCCTTAAGTTCTCTCTTTG